>JACCDZ010173097.1_pt1 | contig 49153 bp, 52 predicted proteins | sample 7449551 | NCBI WGS metagenome assembly JACCDZ01 (sample SAMN15323452, study PRJNA562643) | freshwater metagenome | isolation source: river surface water | place: USA:Blue River Watershed | collected 2017-08-18
GATTTCGAATCTTTTCTCCATTGTTGTGCAACTAATGAAGTTGGAGCATATTTTCTTGGTCCAGTTACCGTTTCTTCAATCGTTAGTTTTTGTGCGAAAGACATACTTCCGACTAAAAGAAAACTTAAAATATATTTTTTCATTTATAAATTATTTAGTTTGTATTAGTTGACAAAGCTAAGAAATTGTTACAAAAAAATCCGACTCATTTCTAAATCGGATTTTGATGTGATGTATTATTTATTTTATAAAATACCTAATTCTTTCATGCAAGCATGCATACTTTGATAGGTCCTTTCAATATCATTATCTAAACCAATAGAAAAACGAATTAAACCATCAGTTAAACCCATTTCTGCTTGTTCTTCTAGAGGAATTTCAGAAGAAGTTGAAGTTCCTGGTGCACTAAACAACGTTTTGTAGAACCCTAAACTTACGGCTAAATATCCTAAATTTCTTTCTTGCATTAGTTCCATTAACGCGTTGGCTTTATCTAAACTTCCCACGTCAATAGTCATCATTCCACCAAAACCATATTCTGGATTAATCATATTTTTGTACACTTCATGACTTGGATGACTTGCTAATCCTGGATAAACGGTTTTGATTCCGTCTGCTTCAAATTTATTTGCTAAATACATCGCGTTATGACTGTGTTGTTTCATTCTGATATGTAACGTTCTTAAATTTTTCATTACAGATGCCGAGCGTAAACTGTCCATTGTTGGACCTAATAACATACTTGCTCCAGAATTTACGTTTTTTAAATCGTTAATAAATTCTTGGCTCGCACAAGTTACACCTCCAACTGTATCAGAACTTCCATTGATGTATTTTGTAAGGGAATGAATTACGATATCTGCTCCTAATTTTGCAGGAGAAACCGACAATGGTGAAAAAGTATTGTCTACTACTAACTTGATATTGTGTTTTTTTGCAATTTTCGCTAAAGAAGAAATATCTGCGACTTCTAATAATGGATTACTTACGGTTTCACAATATAAAACTTTTGTATTTGGAGTAATAGCTGATTCTACAAGATCTAATTTTGTAATATCAACAAAAGTTGTAGCTACACCAAATCGTGGTGCGAAATTTTTCAAGAAAGCATACGTTCCACCATAGATAGTTCTACTAGAAACTACGTGATCACCTTGTCCGCAAAGTTGTAAAATTGTGGGAGTAATCGCACCCATTCCAGAAGCAGAAACATTAGCTGTTTCTGTTCCTTCCATTGCCGCCAAGGCTTTGTCTAAATATAAATTACTTGGAGAGGAGTGACGAGAATATAAATAACAACCTTCTGCATTACCTTCAAAAGTATCAAACATAGTTTTTGCTGAAAGGAATGTGTAAGTTGAAGAATCAGAAATAGAAGGGTTTACACCTCCAAATTCACCAAAATATTGCAAATCTTGTATTTTATCTGCTGGATTAAAATTGTTCATGTTGTTTAATTTTTTATTCACCAAAATTGATTATAAAAAATTAATATTTCAATATAATGATTGTTTTTTAGTTTTTAAATCTATAAAAACGTTGTTATTAAGATTTTTAATCTATGGTTTGAAATAAAATTTAAAAAAAAATGATATATTTGCTTTTCAAACACACAACTAAAATTAATGGATGCAACAGACAAAAAATTGTTAGAATTAATGCAAATTGATTCTAAAAAAACTACAAAAGAACTTTCGAGTAAGCTAAACCTTTCGGTAACTGCGGTTTATGAAAGAATAAAAAAGTTAGAACGCGAAGGGATTATTAGCAAATATGCTACGATTTTAGATAGAACCAAAATTAATAAAGGATTTGTGGTGTTTTGCCACATCAAATTAATCAAACACTCTAAAGATTTAATTTCCGAGTTTGAAAAAGAAGTCGTAACACTTAACGAAGTTTTAGAATGTTTTCACGTAAGTGGAGATTATGATTACATTCTGAAGATCTGTGTAAAAGATATGGAAGAATACAGGGAATTTATGGTAACGAAGTTAACAACACTGCAACATATCGGAAGTACACACAGTACATTTATGATTGGAGAAGTTAAAAATTCAACTTCATTCGTTCTGAATTAAAATTATTGAAGTTTTTTGCTAAAATATCGAGGCATATTCATTTAAAAAACTTTACTTTTGTATTCGAAAATTACACAACAATCATTTTATAAAAATAAATATTTATGAGTCAATTTGATGTAACCATTATTGGTTCTGGACCTGGAGGATATGTAGCAGCTATTCGTTGCGCACAATTAGGATTTAAAACTGCAATTATTGAAAAATACGCAACTCTTGGTGGAACTTGCCTTAACGTAGGTTGTATTCCGTCAAAAGCCTTATTAGCTTCTTCGCATCATTATGAAGAATTACAACATTTTGCTGATCATGGAATTGAAGTTTCTGGAGATGTAAAAGTGAATTTAGAAAAAATGATTGCTCGTAAACAAGCCGTGGTAGATCAAACTTCTGGTGGAGTGAAATACTTAATGGATAAAAATAAAGTTACTGTTTTTGAAGGTGTAGGTTCATTCGAAAGTGCTACTTCAGTTAAAATTACAAAAAATGACGGTTCATCAGAAGTGATTGAATCTAAAAATATTATTATTGCTACTGGTTCTAAACCATCTTCTTTACCTTTCATCAATATTGATAAAGAAAGAATTATTACATCTACAGAAGCTTTAAAATTAAAAGAAGTTCCAAAACACTTAGTAATTATTGGTGGTGGAGTTATCGGTATCGAATTAGGTCAAGTTTATTTACGTTTAGGAGCGCAAGTTTCTGTAGTAGAGTTTATGGATAGAATTATTCCAGGAATGGATGCTTCTTTATCTAAAGAATTGACTAAAGTATTGAAAAAACAAGGCATGAAATTCTACACCTCTCACAAAGTACAATCAGTAGATAGAGCAGGAGATGTGGTGACTGTAAAAGCAGAAAACGCTAAAGGAGAAATTATTACTTTAGAAGGTGATTACTCTTTAGTTTCTGTAGGTCGTCGTCCTTATACAGATGCTTTAAATGCTGATAAAGCGGGTGTTAAAGTTACAGAAAGAGGTCAAATTGAAGTGAATAATCATTTACAAACTTCAGTTTCAAATATTTATGCTATTGGTGATGTGGTTCGTGGAGCGATGTTAGCACATAAAGCGGAAGAAGAAGGTGTAATGGTTGCTGAAATTTTAGCTGGACAAAAACCTCATATCGATTATAACTTAATTCCAGGTGTGGTTTACACTTGGCCAGAAGTTGCTGCTGTTGGTAAAACAGAAGAGCAGTTAAAAGCAGAAGGAATCGAATTCAAAGCAGGAAGTTTCCCATTCAAAGCATTAGGAAGAGCTCGTGCTGGTGGTGATACTGATGGGTTTGTGAAAATTTTAGCCGACGCAAAAACAGATGAAGTTTTAGGGGTTCACATGATTGGTGCACGTTGCGCTGATTTAATTGCAGAAGCGGTTACGGCAATGGAATTCCGTGCATCTGCTGAAGATATTTCAAGAATGTCTCATGCGCATCCAACTTTTGCTGAAGCCATCAAAGAAGCAGCTTTAGCTGCAACTGCAAACAGAGCGTTGCACGTATAATTTTTATTTATATAGCTTAATAATTTATGAGAAAAATCATTTTATTATCCGCCTTAACACTATCAATTTTGTTGTCTGGTTGTGCTACAATTGTTTCAGGCTCTAAACAGAAAGTTACTTTTACATCTACTCCTGCAAAAGCAAAAGTATTTGTAAACGACGTTGAAATAGGTGTTACGCCTTTAGAAGCAAAGTTAAAAAGATCAGTAAAGAAACATAATGTAAAAATTGTTTTAGATGGTTATAAACCATACGAAACTGTTTTAACTAGAAAATTTAATGGATGGTATATTGGTAACATTGCACTTGGAGGTTTAATCGGTATTGTTGTTGATATTAGTACAGGTGCTGTTTACAGAATTTCTGATAAAGAAGTTAATGTTAATTTAGAGAATAATATTTCAATGACAAAAATAGATAACGACCTAAATGTGGCTGTTGTGATGGAGGTTAATGAAAATTTAGAAAAAATTGGTCAATTAGAAAAAGCGAATTAACTAGTTGTAAATTTAGTATGTAAATCCCATATTCCTTAATTGGAGTTTGGGATTTTTTTGTTTTTAGATCTTATTATTATCCATACTTTTTACTTGTTTCTTTTACTTTTGTACCTTTACGGTATGTTTGCAATGGTCGATTGTAATAATTTTTATGTGTCTTGTGAGCTTGTTTTTCAATCTCAATTTCGAATAAAGAAAAATGAAAGCGTTTGGAATGTTAACGGCTTATGATTTTACCCAACCACATAATGAAGATTCTGTAAAAATCTTAGCCTATGCAAAAATAGATGAAGTTTTAGGGGTTCACATGATTGGTGCACGTTGCGCTGATTTAATTGCAGAAGCCATTAAAGAAGCTGCTTTAGCGGCAACTGGAGACAGAGTGTTACACGTATAATTTAACATTTTGTTAAGTAAAAGCTCAATCAGATTTTTATTTGATTGAGCTTTTTTTTATTACTTATTTAATTGATAGTCTATTTTTTTGTATTTATAAATTTTATTTACTTATTTTTTTTACTAAAATTTTATGGTTTTTGTAAAAGATACTGTGTGCATATAATTTTTGATAGAATTCTTTAAATTTGTAGACTAAAACACCCCCTAATGTTTGCAAAAAAAATAACAATACTATTATTATTTGTAATAGTAAGTCAAAAAATGTACTCTCAAGTTGGAATTGGAACCACTAATCCGGATGCTTCTTCCATATTAGATTTAAAAAGTTCTAATTCAGGATTATTAATTCCTCGTATTAGTTTAACATCAACAACAGATATTACAACAATTCCTAATCCTGCTAACGCTTTATTAGTTTATAATAATAGCACTACTAGTGATGTAACACCAGGTTTTTACTATTGGGATACTAAATGGAATAGAATGAGTTCAGGTTCTGGAAGTGCAGATACTCATTGGAAATTAGATGGAAATACTTTAGTAACAGGTAATGAAATTTTAGGTTCAAAAAATTATTTTCCTTTGAATTTTAGGGTAAATAATTTACAAATTGCGAAATTTCACCCGAATGGAGGAATTAACCTAGGCTTAAATTCAACTTCTCATCCAGATGGCTCTATTGCGTTAGGTCAAAATGCTAATTCAAGTACTCAAGTTAGTGCATTAGCATTAGGACATAGTACTAATGCATCAGGTTACAGAGCGACTGCTATTGGTTATGGAGCGGTTTCAAGTAATAATGATGCTGTAGCTATTGGTTATAATTCAAATGTTTCAGGTATCTATTCTGCTGCTCTTGGTTTTGAAACAAGAGTTATGGGTCAGAGTGCCATTGCATTAGGTTATCAAACAGCAGCAAGTGGATATTTATCCTCTGCAATTGGAAATAATTCAAGCTCTACTGGATCTTGGTCAACTGCAATTGGTTTTGGAGCTACTTCTACACAAGATAATTCAATTATTTTAGGAAATTCTAGCAATGCAAATAATAAAATTGGTATTGGTACAAATACTCCTGATGAAAGATTACATGTTGTTGGTAGCGTTAAAATTGTAGATGGAAATCAAGGTGCTGGTAAAGTATTAGTTTCTGATGCGACTGGAAAGGCTATTTGGCAAAATCCAAATAGTTTAAAAGTTTATGGGGAAATTAATAAAAATTCTAACCAAATATTAGCTAGTGGTGGTGCCGTAACTTTTGGTAATAATGGTGAATATCAAAATGTTACTTTAAATCCAAATGCTATTCAGGTTACACAAAGTGGTGTGTATAAAGTTACTTATAATATTGCTCTGTATAAATTTGCAGGAGGAAGTAAAATTAATCCTGAGTTTTATTTACAAATTTGGGGAACACCTATTCCGAATTCAAAAACTTATGCTACTTTATCTAATGGAGATACAATTACTTTAACGTACACTAAACTAGTATCTTTAAATGCTTATGAAGCTGTTGGAGTTTCTACGACATTATCTGATAGTAATACACAGATTTTAGGAAATGGAACAAGTTTGTATATTGAATTTGTAAAATAGAAACATAAAATAATTGTTAAATCCCAAATCCCTTAATTGGAGTTTGGGATTTTTTTTGTTTTTAGATTTTATTATTGTCCTTTCTTTTTACTTGTTTCTTTTACTTTCGTACCTTTACGATATGTTTGCATTGGTCGATTGTAATAATTTTTATGTGTCTTGTGAGCGTGTTTTTCAACCTCAATTTCAAAATAAACCAGTTGTCGTTTTATCTAACAATGATGGCTGTGTGATTTCTAGAAGTGACGAAGCAAAAGCGCTCGGCATAGCTATGGGCGTGCCCGAATTTAAAATTAGAAATGAGATCAAACAACATCAAATCGCCGTTTTTTCTTCCAATTATGCTTTGTATGGAGATTTAAGTAAACGGGTAATGGATGTGTTAAGTGGTTTTACACCAGATGTTGAAAATTATAGTATAGACGAAGCTTTTCTTAATTTTAAAAACACCAATACAACCAATTTCGAAGCTTGCGGTTTGCAAATGAAACAACGCGTACAAAAATGGATTGGCTTGCCAGTTTGTATCGGTTTTGCGGAAACGAAAGCGCTAAGTAAAGTGGCCAACAAGATTGCAAAAAAGTTCCATGAAAGAACAGGTGGCGTTTATGTGATTGATACCGATGAAAAACGAATCAAAGCCCTAAAATGGACAAAAATTGAAGATGTTTGGGGAATTGGTTTTCGATTAGCTAAAAAAATGAAAGCATTTGGGATGTTAACGGCTTATGATTTTACTCAACCGCATAATGAAGATTTTGTAAAAAGAACGATGGGTGTAGTTGGTAAACGTCTTCGTGCCGAGTTATTAGGACAATCTGTATTAGAATTGGAAGAACAACCATCCGCTAAAAAAAATATCGCCGTAACAAGAACTTTCGAAAAACCAATAACAAGTCTAAATGAATTGAAAGAGCGTGTTTCAACCTTTGCATCCGTCGCCGCAGAAAAATTGCGATTGCAAAAATCGTGTTGCAATGCCGTTGTGCTCTATCTCAGAAAAGATAAGTACAAAGTAGGAAATACTCGATATAATTTTACTGTGTATCAACGTTTGCCATTTGCCACACAATCGAGTCTTACGCTAAGTTCAACCGCTGTAAAAATGATAGAAAAACTTTTTGAAACAGGTGAAACTTATACCAAAGCCGGTATTATTATTTCAGAAATTATTCCGCAAGATCAAAAACAATTTAATTTATTTGTGGAAGAAAATCCGAAACATGAAAAATTAATGAAAGTGATGGACGATATCAGAAAAAAAACAGGTGAAAGAAAAATCCGACTAGGTAACCAAGACTTACAACGTACTTGGAAAATGAAACAAAACTTTTTGTCCAAAAAATACACGACAGATTTATCAGAATTATTAGAAGTAAAATGTTAGAAGAAAATAAAATATCGTTTTTTGTTCCAAATACAGATGGTAACTATCAAATGCCTTTTATTTCTGAAGGTATAAGAGCCGGATTTCCTTCTCCAGCTGCAGATTTTGATGGTTCCAGAATTAGTATTGATCAGATTGTTGTGAAAAATGCTACGGCTACTTTTTACGCTAAAGCGAATGGAAATTCCATGATTGGCGCTGGAATTGATGACGGTGATATTTTAGTAATTGACAAAAGTATAGAACCTGAAGACGGTAAAATTGCCGTGTGTTTTATTGATGGAGAATTTACCGTAAAACGAATAAAATTACAAGAAAATAGTTTGCTATTGTTACCCGAAAACTCATTGTTCGAGCCTATTGAAGTTACTCAAGAAAATAATTTTATCATTTGGGGAATAGTAACCTATGTGGTGAAGAAGTTATAAACTAAAAAATCCTGAAGTAATTCAGGATTTTTTAGTTTATGTATTTTACGACTTGGCTAACTCTTTTTCTTTTTCGTAACCAAATAAATGATCTTTTTTGATGATTTCAGCCGTTCCATCAGGTAGCATTTCTTCCCAACCTGATTCGCCTTTTGCAATCATTTTTAAGATTTTTCTTGAGAAAATATCTAACGTTTTTTCATCGTATGTGGTAATGTCAGTAACTTTTCCATTGTATTTGAAGAATTTGTACAATTCTTTCATTCTTGGATGTACTTTTAAGTTTTCAGAATTGATGATTTCACCTGTTTCAGGATCTTTCATAGGATATAAATATACTTTTAAATCTCTGTAGAATAATTTTCCGAAAGCTTCTAAAATTCCACCCGACATGTGACGGTAGTATTTTTCATCGAAAATGTCAACTAAATTGCTCACACCCATTGCTAAACCAGTTCTTGACTTAGTAAATGAAGAGAAGTATTCTAATACTTTATAATATTCTTGGAAGTTAGAAATCATTACTGTTTGTCCTAATGCACACAGCAATTCCGCACGATCTAAGAAGTCTCTTTCGTCAATTTCACCTTCGGCCTTTAAGTTAGAAAGTGTAATTTCAAAAACCACAAAGGTATTTTCTTTACTAACTTTATTTTCTTGTATGAACATCTCGTAAGATTGTTTATACATATCCATATTTACTTTAGTAACTGGACGAAAACTTCCTCGTAAAGCCAAAATATTTTTTTTATATAAAACCGCAGCTGGTAAAATATTTTTCCCATCTGGATTGAACATTACAGCATCTGTAAAGCCATATTTCACTAATTGTAAACTCATTAATCGGTTGTCTACATCAGCAAAACGAGGTCCTGAGAAGTTTACAGTGTCAATTTCAATTTGGTCTTTTTCTAAATGATCGTATAAATAACGTAATAATTTCTTCGCATCATTATGTTTGTAAAATGCGCCATAAATTAAGTTTACCCCTAAAATACCTAAAGTTTCTTGTTGTAAACGTGCATCATTTTCTTTAAAACGAATGTGAATTAAAATTTCGTTGTATGCTTCGTCTGGTTCAACTTGAAATTTAATTCCAACCCAACCATGTCCTTTAAATTGTTTTGCGAAATCAATTGTAGCAACTGTATTTGCATAACTAAAAAACATTTTATTTGGATGCTTATCACGACCTAACCTATCTTCAATAAGTTTAGTTTCGTGCGTTAACATTTTTCTTAAACGACTTTCTGTAACATAACGCCCGTCTTCTTCCACACCATAAATAGCATCACTAAAGTCTTTGTCATAAGCAGACATCGCTTTAGCAATCGTACCTGATGAAGCTCCAGCTCTGAAAAAATGCCTAACAGTTTCCTGTCCTGCGCCAATTTCAGCAAAGGTTCCATAGATATTCTCGTTTAAATTAATACGGAGTGCTTTGTCCTTTGTTGAAGGAATTTGTTCAATTGCTTTGTCTCCTCTTAATGTTATTTCGGTCGTCATTTTTTCAAATGTATTTTGGGGAATTATAATATATATTGCAAAGTTAACAAATTATAGGTTTTAACAAGAGTAATTTATTATTTTTGTAAAAAAATATTCAGTTTGAAAGTTTACTTTTTAGGTACAGGCACATCTCAGGGAATTCCAGTCATTGGAAGTAATCATTTCGTGTGTTTAAGTGATGATGCGAAAGACAAAAGATTACGTGTTTCAGTTTGGATTCATGATGAAAATTTTTCTGTAATAATTGATTGTGGTCCTGATTTTCGTCAGCAAATGTTAACAAGCAAATGTTCGCAAATTGATGCCTTGCTTTTTACACATGAACATGCTGATCATACTGCTGGTTTAGATGATATTAGACCTTTTTATTTTAAACAAGGTGATATTTCAGTTTACGGTCACCAACGTGTTTTACAAAATTTAGCGAGACGCTTTGATTATATTTTTGAAAAAGAAAATAAATATCCTGGTGCGCCATCTGTACTGCCTTTTGAAGTTGTAAATAATCAAAGCTTACAAATCAAAAATCAGGAGATTATTCCAATTAATGCCTTACATGGGAATTTACAAGTTTTTGGGTATCGAATAAAAGATTTTGTATATTTAACAGATGTTAAAACAATCGAAACTTCCGAATTAGAAAAACTTAAAAATGTAGATGTTTTGGTTATCAATGCCTTACGATTTGAACCACATAATACACATTTTAACATTGAAGAAGCTTTAAATTTTATAAATTTGGTGCGACCAAAAAAAGCGTATTTAACTCATATTAGTCATATTTTAGGATTGCATGAAGAAGTTCAAAAACAATTGCCTGCTAATGTGTTTTTAGCCTACGATAATTTAGAAATTGAAATAAAATAACAACAAAATGAAGAAGAATTTATTAATTTATGGTTTAGTTTTTTCAGTATTAGTTAATATTTTTCAGATGGTAAATTCATCTAGAATATTAAAAAGAAGTGAGGAAGTTTCAACAATTAGTAAGAAACAATTAAAAATCGCTCAAGATTCTATTGTGAAATTATTAGATAACGACAAATTTTCTTTAGATCATAACGAGAATGCTCAAGAATATTATTTCGAACACAATTTAAAAGAATTAGAAACGAAAGTAAAAGAAGATTTAATCGCATTCAATGCTGATAAAAGAGGAAATAAATACGTTTCTTATGACCAAATTGGAGATAATCCGTTTTTGATTAATAGTATTAAAATTTTAAACCACAGATGGATTATCGCTAATTTTTCTGATGGAAAAGTTTGGGGAGAAGTTTTAATAAAATATTTTCATAATAGAGATAAACCAACTGACTTTGAAACAGTTGAATCATTAATTTATCAAGAAACTCTTAAATAATATGAAGAAAATTTTATCTTTTTTATTGCTATTGTCTTTGTTTTCTTGTGATTACATACTTAAAAATCCTTCATCAGATGATGTGATGTTAGATTCAATTGTGAAAAACCAAGTGAACGATGACGAAAATGTAAACGGTTGCGATTTAAAAGCAGGTTACAAATGGTCCAATATGACTAAAAAATGCGTACGTGTTTTTGAAGAAGGTTACCGATTAACTTCTATTGAAAAAGATACTTTAGGAAAAAGTAAAAATGCTTACTTTTTTGTAGATGAAGATAGTTTAATTGCTGAAGTTTTCTTGCCAGATTCTAAAGAATCTATTATTTTTACCCGTGAAAACGAAGATCAAAACTTCAAGTTTAAAAACTTCGAATTTCGTACCAAAAAAGGCTTCAATTTGTATTACGATGAAACCTTATTGTTTCAACCTGCTATTCCTGTTGATGCAAAAGTTTTAGGAAAAGACGAGGAACATTAAACTATTTCAATATGAAAAATGTCATTCTGAAAGTAACAATTAAAATACTTTCAGAATGACATTTTTTTTGTTTAAAGATTAGAGTTTCTTCTCATTCACATCTTTCAAAAACTGAATTAAACCTTTAAAATAGGTTTCTTGGTCATCGTATTGCGATAAATGACTTCCGTTTTTACAAAATAAAAAACGTCCATTTTGCACTTGTGTGGCCATCCATTTCATGTGTTCTGGATCCATTGTGTCATATTTTGAGCCAATCGTCAATGTTGGAACTGTTAATTCTTTCAAACGTTTCGAAACATCCCAGTTTTTAATATACGCATCGCCAGTAATTCCGAATTCACTGTAACCTTGCATCGAAATATACACTTCCGAATTAATGTGTTTAAAACATCTGGTAATTGATTCAGGCCAATCTTTTTGTGGTTTTCTTAAAATGTGTTCCGTATAATAATGTTCGAAAAGCAACTCAGTGTATCGTGGATTTCCAAAATCGTTGTTTTTTTCCAATTGCATAATTTCATCATATACCTCTTTTTTCATTTGCGGACCCAATACTTCTTGCGCATATTTATTATACAACGGAATACTTGAAACCATATTAGAAATGATTAATCCTTTTAAGTTTTTCTGATATTTCATAGCATAATCCATCGCTAAAATGCCACCCCAAGATTGTCCTAAAAGGTAAAAATTGTCTTTGTTTAAACCTAATGCGATTCGAACTTGTTCCACTTCTTCTACAAAACGTTCGTTTGTCCAAAGTGATTTGTCTTTTGGTTGGTCAGAATAATAAGAACCTAATTGGTCATAATAAATAAATTCAATACCCTCTTTTGGTAAATAGCCTTCAAAAGATTCATATAATTCATGTGTTAAACCTGGTCCGCCATGTAAAAGCAAAACTTTTATTTTCGGATTATTTCCAAATCTTTTTGTCCAAACCTTAAATGTTCCTTTTGGTGTTTTGATTGGAATCATTTTAATCCCACCAGAATATTGATCTTCTTTTGAAGTAAAAGAATGATAGTTTTGTAACGAAAAATCTTCGCTCTTTTTACAAGAAAAAAAAGCGAAGATTAACGAAATGAAGAATATTTTTTTCATTTTTAATATTTTTACTCTCTATAAATTTTATCGTAAAGTGTTTGGTATCTTTCTTTGATGATTTTACGTTTCAATTTCATGGTTGGTGTTAAATGTCCTGCCTCAATTGACCAAATGTCTGGTGTTAATTCAAAGCGTTTTACTTGTTCCCAATTTCCGAATTTTTTGTTTGCTGCATCAATGTCTTCTTGAATACGAGCAATTACTTCTGGATTTTGGCAAATTTCTTCGTTAGTATTTCCGATAGTAACTTTATGTCTGCTTGCCCATTCTTTCACAAATTCAAAAGCGGGTTGGATGAAAGCTGCTGGCATTTTTTCGCCATCACCAATCACCATAATTTGCTCGATAAAACGCGATTGTTTAAACGTATTTTCTAAAATTTGAGGAGCAACATATTTTCCACCTGATGTTTTAAACATTTCTTTTTTACGATCTGTAATTTTTAAGAAGCCTTCTGCGTCAATTTCCCCAATATCACCAGTATGGAAATAGCCATTTTTAATCACTTCAGCTGTTTGTGCTTCGTCTTTATAATATCCCATCATTACATTCGGACCTTTACAAAGAATTTCACCATCTTCAGCAATTTTAACTTCTACATTATCAATCACTTTTCCAACAGTTCCAATTTTGAAACCTCTGTTTCTCATGTCGTTTACTGAAATCACAGGAGAAGTTTCTGTTAATCCATATCCTTCCATAACAGGAATTCCAGCTGCAGTAAATACTTTAGTTAAACGGGTTTGTAAAGCAGCACTTCCAGAAACTAAAAGTTCTAATTCGCCACCTAAACCTTCTTGCCATTTTGAAAAGATTAATTTTCTAGCAATTCCTAGTTTGAAATTATAAAAAGCGCCATTTTCATTATATGGTTTGTATTCCATTCCTAAATCTAAAGCCCAAAAGAATAATTTCTTTTTAATTCCAGTTAAATCAGCACCTTTAGCATAAATTTTATCGTAAACTTTTTCTAAAAGTCTCGGTACAACTGACATTACATGCGGATGAACTTCTTTTAAATTGTCCGAAATTTTTTCAATACTTTCCGCAAAATAGATTGAAATTCCGCCATATTGATATACATAAGTTAGCATTCTTTCGAAAATATGGCAAATTGGTAAGAAACTTAAAGCGCGAGTACTTCCTTTTCTTAAAGGCATTCTATTGTCTGAACTTAATACATCAGAAACAATATTGTTATGAGAAAGCATTACGCCTTTTGGTTTTCCTGTAGTTCCAGAAGTATAAATGATTGTAGCTAAATCAGTTGGTAAAACATTATTTTTACGTTCTTCCACAGTATTTTGGTTGGAAGTGTCAGAACCTGATTCTAAAAGATCACTCCATTTTTTACAACCAGGAATGTCATTAAACGAATAAATTTCAACTAATAAAGGAATTCTAGAGTGTACTGCTTTTAATTTATCGAACACTTCTTGATCAGAAACGAAACAATATTTAGCTTCCGAATGATTTAAAATATATTCATAATCTTCAGAAGAAATTGTTGGATAAATAGGCACATTTTGCGCACCAGTTTGTAAAATTCCAATATCTGAAATATGCCATTCTGTTCTATTATTGGATGATATGATAGCAATTTTATCGTTTTTTTGAATGCCTAAATTTAATAAAGCTCTTGATAAAGCATTGGCCTTATTTATATATTCTTGTGTTGAAGTTTTGATCCATTGACCTCCTTGTTTAGTCACCAAAGCATCAGGTAAATTATAGTGCTCTAATTGGTAATAAGGAAAATCGAAAAGTCTAGTAATATTTTGCATTTGAGTTGATTTTAAACTGCAATTTATAAAAAAAATAGATATTTATAAATATTTTAACGGTAAAACTTCGAATATTGTTAATTTTGCAAGAATTAAATTTTTAAATATGAAATCTATTTTCAGATTAGATGAGTATAAGGTTCTGTTTTACAGAATTTTATTAGTTTATTTCTTTTATTTTATTGCCAGAATTTTATTTTATGTTTTCAATAGTGAAATAGTTGAAGTAGATTCTATTTACGAATTTTTGAGAATTTCATATCATGGTTTAGCTTTTGACACGACTGCGATTTTGTATATAAACGGGTTGTTTATTTTACTATCTATTTTGCCGTTTTTTATCAATACAAAACCTAAATTTCAAAAGGTTTTATTCTATTTATATTTCATTACGAATTTACTTTTTTACTCTTTTAATTTTGTTGATTTTATCTATTACAAATATAATTTTTCACGTTTAACTCTTGCTGCTTGGGATTTAGTTAAAAATGAAGAAGCAAAAGGAGGCATGTTGTTTCGTTTTTTAATTACGTATTGGCATGTTTTTTTATTGTATTTTGTGGTTTCTGCTTCGTGGATTTTTTTATATCGAAAAGTGAAAGTGAAACAAAATTTAGTTGAAAATTCAAAACTAAAATATGTTGCAAAATCTATTTTCGGAGTTTTAATTATCGCTACTTTATGTATTGGTGGTATTCGTGGTGATTTCAAAAAAAGCACTAGACCAATTAATTTGGTTGACGCCAATCAACACGTTACAAAAGCACAACAAGCGGATTTAGTACTGAATTCGCCTTTCACTTTTTTAAGAACTTTAGGTGTACAATCATTTAAGAAAACCGATTTCAATATTCCACAAGCTGTTGTTGATGCTAATTTTCAACCGATTAAATTTTACCAATCTAACAGCCCAACTTCTCCAAACATTGTTTTGATTATCACGGAAAGTATGGGAAGAGAATATATTGGCGCGTTCAATAAAAACTCGAAAATTAAAGATTATGTAAGTTATACACCATTTATTGATTCTTTGGCGACTGAAAGTCTGATTTATACAAATGCTTATGCAAATGGCTACAAATCTATTCATGGTATGTCGGCAATTTTATCAGGAATTCCTTCTTTTAAAGATGCGTTTACGTCTTCGCCTTATGCGAAACAAAAAATAGAATCAATGGTTTCTTGTTTGAAAAGTAAAGGCTACGATACTTCTTTTTTTCATGGTGCTCCAAATGGTTCCATGGGCTTTTTAGGTTTTGGAAATATTTTAGGATTTGATCATTATTATGGAATGACTGAATACGGAAATGATAAAGATTTTGATGGTTCTTGGGGAATTTGGGATGAGCCTTTCATGCAGTTCATGAACCAAACAATTAGCAAAAAGAAAGCGCCTTTTTTCAGTACGATTTTTACGGTTTCATCACATGAACCTTATATTGTTCCAGAAAAATTTAGAAATAAAATTCCAAAAGGAACTAATCCGATGCATCAACCTGTTGGTTATACCGATTATGCTTTTAAGAAGTTTTTCGAATCAGCTAAAAAACAACCTTGGTTTGAAAATACAATATTTATTATCACAGCCGACCATTGTAATTTGGTAAATTATATGGAAGAGTATTACGATAAAATAACCAACAGATTAGCAATTCCGATCTTGTTTTATTCGCCTAAATACAAATTAAAAGGCGAAAGTAATGAATTGGCACAGCATATGGATATTTTTCCTACGGTTATGGATATTATTGGTTACGACAAGCCTTTTAGAAGTTGGGGAAGGAGTTTACTTGATAAAAAACAACAAATTCAGCCTTTTGTAATCAATCATAACTCCGGTTTATATAACTTTGCTAGAGGAAATTATATTTGTGCTTTTGATGGCAAAAAAGCGATTGGATTTTATGATAAAAATGATAAAAAACAATTGCACAATTTAATTGGGAAGCGAAATAAAGAAATGAATGATATGGAATTGGCTTGTAAAGCTTTTATTCAGGATTATTTTAATAGAATTATTGATAAAAAGTTAACTCATTAAGTTTTAAAATTAAGAAGAAATAATGAAAAAGAAAATAATATTAGTAGTAGTTGTTATTGCAGCTATTTTATGGGGAAAAAGTTATTTTTACGATTATAAAATCAACCATAATTTTAAAGTGATTTCTGAAGGGAAAGTCTACAAAAGTGGGGTAATTCCACCAGATGATATTGCTAGCTTTGTAAAAGAACACAATATTAAAAGTATTATAGATTTGCGTTATCCAGGAACAGGTGATGATGTTAATAATCCAGAAATACCAAAAGAATTAATTGCCGAAAAAGAAGCAGCTGCGAAAATAAAAGGTCTAAATTATTTTAATATTGGTTCAGATCAAGTACCACAACCTCATAATTTAGAAGCTTTTTTTAAAGTTATGGATAATCCAGCAAATTATCCTGTTTTAATTCACTGTTTTCATGGTGTAGGTCGCGCCGAAATGTATTCTGCTATTTATCGAATCGAATATGAAAATTGGGACAGAGATGAAGCCAGAAAAAATACAAGATGGTTAACTAAATTTAGTTCTTTCGATTTAGGAAAACCAAAAGGCGATTTTTTGCATAATTATGTGAAGAGAGTGAATAGAAAATAGAGAATGGGTAAAATCTATTTAATTTTTGTTTTTTTAACTGTATCTAATGTTACTTTTTGTCAAAATAAGGAAGTTTTAAATTGGATAAATAACCATGCATATTCTATTGAAGATTGTAATTTCAATACTAATTTAAATGTTCCTAATAATCAGTTAAGTTCAAGTTTTTATAACGCATCTGTTTTTGGTTTTGGAGAAGCAACACATCATTCTAAAGAGTTTATTCAACTTAAATCAAAGTTTTTTAAGTATTTAGTTTTACATCATAATGTTAAGATTTTTGTGCTAGAAGAAAGTTTCGGAGCAAGTTTTTTTGTAAACGAATATATTAACGGAAAAGGTGGTGATTTAAAGGAAATTTTAGGAAATTTTAAACAAGGAATTTGGAAAACTCAAGATTTATATGAATTGATTGATTGGATGAAATCTTATAATGAAGATAAGTCAATTAAAGATAAAATTAAATTTTTTGGAAATGATTGTATGTTCAATTTTAGATTGGTTTTTATTATCAATAAGATTGTTTCAGAAAATGGAATTTCATTAAATAGTGAAGAAAAAGAGCTTCTAAAGTTTTATGAAACCGAAATTTGGAGCTATAAAAGATAAAAAACTATTAGAATCAAATGCTGTTGAAATTACTAAGTTGAAAGAGCGTTTAAAAACTACCACAAATAATGTTGACTTAATTAACACTTTCAATGCCTTAGAACAATTTAATGAGTTTTTGATTCATTCTAATCAACAAGTTAGAGACAAAAACATGGCTTCAAATGTAATTAATCTTCAACTATCTTTGGATAGTAAGGTTTTTATTTGTGCACATAATCTACATGTTAAAAAAACAAATGTAGAAAAAAACATACCTTCTATGGGTAAATTACTATTTGAAAAGTATAATAATTTATATTTTTCAGTTGGTTTTGAGTTTGGAAAAGGAACATTAGTGGGCTTTGATTCTGCAAAAGAAAAGTTTGAAGATGTAATTTTAGATGAACCTATAAAAGAAACAAATTCTGCGTTTTTCTTCGAAACAAATAAAGACATTTTTTACTTTGATTTTTCTATAGCAAGTGAAGATGTGAATATGAGAAAGTTTCTGAATGAAAAAAGAAATTTTATTTTAATTGGAGGTTATGGTTTAGTTCTAAAATATTTAAAGCATAATATTGTTTCTGAAAAATATACAAGTATGTTTGATGGTTTAATTTATGTTAAAAATATTAGTAAGAGTAATCAACTACAACACTAGTCAGATTATACCATCCCAAATCCTAAAGCCATAGCAAACACAATAATCATAAATGCTACGATTTTCTGAATGGTGTTTATGGTTATTTTTTTGACCAATTTGTTTCCGAAATATACACCAATAAAAGCGGCAAGAGTAGCAATGCAAATTAAGTTGATGTTTAAACCGTCCTTCACTTTTGAAATGTTGGTAAAATAAACAGACATTCGACTTAAATCAATCACACAAGCGATAATTACACCTGTAGCAATAAAGGCTTCTTTAGATAAACCCACTTTCGTTAAAAACGCACTTCGCAACGCACCTTGATGTCCGGAAAGTCCACCAAAAAAACCGCTTAAAACCCCACCAATTGGTAAATATTTCTCTGGGAATTGTAAGTTTTTCAGTTTCGGAATTAATTCAAATAAAGCGAAGAAAATTAGTAAAACAGCAACAATAATTTTCATTAATGTCACTTGAAAAATTTTATCGTTTAAAGTATATTCGGTTAAAATATTTGCATGTGTAATTTTATCTAAAAGAAACGCACCAATGAATGAAAAAACTAAAGCAGGTAATCCAAATTGTAAAGCAATTTTCCAATTGATATGTTTTTTAACTAAGAAATATTTGAATCCATTGTTTAAAAAATGTACAATCGCAGTTAACGCAATCGCCACATCAACGGGAAAAAATAAAGCAAAAGCAGGCAATAACAACGTTCCTAAACCAAATCCAGAAAAAAAGGTTAGGGCAGATGCAAGTAGTGCTACTATTGGGATTAAAATGTATTCCATTGAAGTTTGGAGTTTGAAGCTGGAAGTTTTATAAAGTCTTCGAGCTTCGAGCTTTTTTAAATTCCAGAAATAATACCGAAGAAATCATTAGCGTTTAAAGCTGCACCACCAATTAATCCGCCATCAACATCTGGTTTAGAGAAAATTTCTTTGGCGTTGTCTGGTTTTACGCTTCCACCATATAAAATTGAAACGTTTTCAGCAATTTCATTTCCAAAAACTTCATCTACTAAATTTCTTATGAATAAATGCATTTCTTGCGCTTGTTCTGGAGAAGCCGTTTCGCCTGTTCCAATTGCCCAAACAGGTTCGTATGCTAATACAATATTTTTCCAATTTTCTTTTGAAATATGAAATAATCCATCGCGTAATTGGTATTCTACTATATTAAAATGATTGTCGTTTTGTCTGTCTTTTAATTCTTCGCCAAAGCAAAAAATTACTGTCATATCGTGAGTCAAAGCCGTGTCAACTTTATTCGCTAATAACGCATCGCTTTCATGAAAATACGCTCTTCTTTCACTATGACCTAAAATTACAGTATTCACACCAACGCTAGTTAACATGGATGCAGCAACTTCACCTGTAAAAGCGCCACCTTCAGCTTGATGCATGTTTTGTGCAGCAATTTTAATATCCGTTCCAGCTACTAATTCCACTGCTTTAGCTAAATATGGAAAAGGTGTTGCTAATATAACATCTGCGTTATTATTTGGCTTGTTATTTTTGATTTCGTTTATTAATTCAATGGCTTGCGGTAAGGTTTTATTCATTTTCCAGTTACCAGCTACGATGTTTTTTCTCATTTTGTTTTAATTACAATATTCATTTTCCAAACACAGATTTAAGAAATTTTTAAAATTTATTAATTTCTTAAATCGGTGTTGAAAGAAAAAATATTTCTTTTGATTATGTTTTTTTATTTTGTTTGTTCAATAGTTTTCTGAATCAATTCAAAGTCTTTTTCAATAGCTCTGAATAAAGCAATGTTTCCTTTTTTATCTAAAACAATAAAACGTGGAATCCAATCTAATTTAATTGATTTTCCGAATTCTCCTTTCATTCCGTCTTTGATTAAAAAGTTATCACCAGAAACTTCATGTTTTTCAATCCCTGATTTCCAAGCATCGAACGTTTTATCACAGGATAGGTTTACAAATGCCACATCTGGATTTTTAGCTTTCAATTCTTTTACTTGTGGCATACTTTTTACACAGTCGGAACACCAAGATGCCCAAACTTCAATGACTACAGTTTTGCCTTCGTTTTGTTTTAAGATTTCTTCGAAAGTGATGTCTTTATTATCAGTTGTTATTAATTTGTGACCTAAACTTTCTTTTGAAAATTCAGTTTCTTGGGCTTGACAAGATGTTAAGCTAAGTCCTAATGCTAATGTTGCTAATATTTTTTTCATAATTATTTTTTCTAAATTATTATTCTATTTTTTATAAATTACTTTCTCTAAAGCTTTACTATTAAAGGCTTTTTCTGCAATTCCATCATAAAATTTAACTACGTTTCCGTTGTGCAAATATACAACACCTGGTGTGTCTTTTCCTGAACCTAATTTGGTCCAAAACGGAATCACATCAATAACTTTATAAGGAAATTGTTTTCCTGCATATTTAAAGAAATCTGGAATTTTTTCGGCTTCTTCATCCATAAATACGATTTGTACTTGTGGAAAATCTTTATGCTTCTTTTGTAAGGCGTTTAAATCTCTTGCGGCATCACGGCAATGTTCGCAACCTGGAACGAAGAAACATAATATTTTTTGACCTTTATCTATATCAGCATAAAATTCTGAATAACCTGAAAATACTGGTTTTGGACCAATATCTTTTTTGACATCTTCAGTTACTTTTTCTGTTTTAGTGTTTGAGGAATCGACAGCTTTAACATCAGTAACTTTAATGGTATCTTCTACTTGAGAAATTGTATCCGTTAAGATAGCATCATCAGTATTTATAGCGCTTGAAGTTGTTGCCGCTTTCATCGGAGCAATCATAAATAAACCTAAAATACAAGCCAAAGTAACGGTTGTTAAAATCCAAAAGTTCGATTTTTGATCGTTTTCTATAATCTTCCAAAGCCAAACTAATAAACCCACCGCGATGATATTTTTGATAATAGCTTCAATTGGTGTCATCGGAATTAATTCTCCAAAACAACCACAATTTCCGGTATTTCCGCCACTTAAAAAAGTTACATAACTTAAATGGCCAATAAAAACAACTAATAAAGCAATGGTTACCGGAATCGTAATTCGTTTTAAATGATGATTAATCAATAATAAAAAACCAAGTGCAAATTCAATTCCGATTAAAATTCTGGAGAAATAAGGTGCGATAGTTTCAGAAAAACCTAATGTGTATAATTGTTTAACTTCAAAGGTAGAAATAGCAAAATAAGGCGAATCTAAAATTTGTCCTTTAGATAGTTTTGCTACCGCTGAAACGATAAATAATAAGGCAATTATACTTCTTATTGCCCAAGCTATATTTTTTTTATTCATGAGTTTTTAATTGATTTTAACAAATATAAACAGGCTTTTTGATAGATAGTGTTAATGAGATGTTATTAAAATTTTTTCATCAAAATCAACGCAAAAACCGAATAATTAATCATGTCTTGATAATTCGCGTCAATTCCTTCAGAAACTAAGGTTTTTCCTTTGTTATCTTCAATTTGTTTTACGCGTAAAATCTTCTGAATGATTAAATCTGTTAAGCTACTTACTCGCATATCGCGCCAAGCTTCACCATAATCATGATTTTTATCTTCCATTAACTGTTTGGTCAATGCAATTTTTTCGTTGTATAATTGAATCGCCTCATCGGCTGGCATATCTGGTTGAGAAGCAACACCTTTATCCATTTGAATTAAAGCCATCGCACAATAATTGATAATTCCGATAAATTCTGAAGTTTCATCTTCATCCACTTTTCGTACCTCATTTTCTTGTAAACTTCTGATACGTTGCGCTTTTATAAATATTTGATCGGTTAACGATGGTAAACGTAAAACGCGCCAAGCCGTTCCGTAATCGTGAGCTTTTTTAGTAAATAATTCTCTGCAAATTGCAATTACTTTGTCGTATTCTTGTGAGGTATTGCTCATTATTATATTATATTTGTACTTTAGAAAGCCACAGATTTCACTGATTCACACAGATTATTTCTGCTTTTTAGTTAGTAATTTTGTTCAAACTTCAAATATAAGTAAAAAATACTATGTCAACAATAAACTGTAAAGGAACGCTTGTCGATTTATCAACACCTAAAGTCATGGGAATTGTTAATGTTACGCCAGACTCTTTTTTCGATGGTGGAAAACTAACCCATTCTGATGAAATTGTAGGTCAAGTTGAGGAAATGTTGCAAGAAGGCGCTACGTTTATTGATTTGGGTGGTTATTCAAGTAAACCCGGAGCGGAGTTTGTTTCCGAAACGGAAGAATTGAATCGTGTTATACCAATTGTAAAATTATTGGTAGAGAAATTTCCAAATATTTTATTGTCGATTGATACGTTTCGAAGTGAAGTTGCCAAACAAGCTGTTGAAAATGGAGCGGCAATTATTAATGATATTTCTGCAGGTTTGTTAGATGAAAAAATGTTAGAAACTGTTGCGAAGTTACAAGTTCCGTACATTATGATGCACATGAAAGGTACGCCTGAAACGATGCAAAGTTTAGCGCAATATGAAGATTTAGTAAAAGAAATGAATTTCTATTTTTCGGAACGAATTGCCAAAGCCAGAAGTTTTGGTTTAAACGATATTATCATCGATCCCGGATTTGGATTTGCGAAAACCATCGAACATAATTACGAATTATTACAAAAAATGGAATTGCTTCAATTTCACGATTTACCCATATTAGCTGGGATTTCAAGAAAATCGATGATCTATAAAGCGTTAGAAACTTCACCAAAAGATGCTTTAAACGGAACCACTTTTTTACACGCTTTCTGCTTACAAAAAGGCGCAAATATCTTACGAGTTCATGATGTAAAAGAAGCGGTGGAGTGTGTGAAACTAATGAGCCAATTCAAAGGATAATTTCTTAGAAAGTCACTCTTATCTTTTTACTTGGCTCTTTTTCCTTGTATTTTTATTGATGATGATATGGTTCGTTATTCAGAATCGTAAAACCTCTATAAATCTGCTCAATTACAAATAATCGTACCATTTGATGCGAAAAAGTCATTTGAGATAGTGCGACTTTTCCTTGCGCTTTTTGATAGACTTCTTCAGAAAAACCATAAGGGCCACCAATTACAAAAACCAACGTTTTAATTCCAGAATTCATTTTCTTTTGTAAAAAATCAGAGAAACCAACGCTGTTGAATTCTTTGCCGTTTTCGTCTAATAAGATTAATTGATCGGTTGGTGCTAATTTGGATAAAATAAGTTGCCCTTCTTTTACTTTTTGCTCACTTTCCGATAAGTTTTTGACGTTTTTGATGTCTGGAATGATATCTAAATCGAACTTAATATAAAACCCTAAACGTTTGGTGTATTCGTCAATTAAAGCTTGCAGATTTTTATTGTCGGTTTTGCCTATGGCGATAAGTTTAATGTTCATTTGAAGTTAGGAGTTAGAAGTTGGAAGAAAAAATGCAGAACTTAAATTTTAAATTCTGCATTTTTCATATTTCTGTAAACGGAATGCTAAGCTTCCACCATTGTATGGAAAACGTTCATTACGTCATCGTCTTCTTCAATTTTTTCTAATAATTTTTCCACATCAGCCACTTGTTCTGGCGTTAATTCTTTTGTTACTTGTGGAATTCTATCAAATCCAGAAGATAAAATTTCTAAACCTCTAGCTTCTAATTCTTTTTGGATGGCTCCGAAACTTTCAAAAGGCGCGTACATTAAAATTCCATCTTCCTCATCAGCGAAAATTTCTTCCACACCGAAATCAATCATTTCTAATTCTAATTCGTCAATATCTTGTCCAGCAGCTGGAATTCTGAAGTTACAAGTATGATCGAACATAAATTCAACCGAACCTTGCGTTCCCATTGTTCCGTTACATTTATTAAAATAACTTCTAATATTTGCAACGGTTCTGTTGTTGTTATCTGAAGCGGTTTCAATTAAAACAGCAATTCCGTGTGGTGCGTAACCTTCAAATAAAATTTCTTTATAGTTTGCTGTGTCTTTATCTGTTGCTTTTTTAATGGCGCGTTCTACGTTTTCTTTTGGCATATTTACTGCCTTCGAGTTTTGAATAATTGCTCTTAAACGCGAGTTAGATTCTGGATTTGGACCACCTTCTTTTACCGCCATTACAATATCTTTACCAATTCTGGTAAATGCTTTAGCCATTGCCGACCAACGCTTCATTTTTCTTCCTTTTCTGAATTCAAACGCTCTTCCCATTTCTCGTTTTGGTTTTTATATATAAGTGCAAAAATAAAATAAGCAAGCAGTAAAAAAAAATGTTTGAGCGTTTTTTTTATGGTTTAAGATTTTAATTGTCTTAACCTTTTTAGTTTTGCCACGAATTCACGAATTTAACTTCATATAGATTTGAATTAATTCAAACTTCATCAAAGAGGAACAAATTTTATAATCAAAATTTAATTCGAAAATTCGTGACAAACATTTAAAAATTAATATTGAAAATATAGTCTAATTTGTAATACAACTCTATTGCTTTATCTTTGCTCCATGCAAAAACAATTTTTTCAACCTTTTCAGACCGATATTTCAGGAATCTCTTTGCCTGAAAAATTTACATTTCCGTTTTATTATCAACCACATCCTTTGAGTGAATTAGCAGCTTCAACTTTGCAAAACTATTTAGAAACGCAAACCGATTTTGAACATAATTTTGGTTTAGATGAAAAACAGGAAGGATTAGTTATTGGAAAAATGTTTGGTGTCTTGGTTTGCCAAAATGAAAAGGGCGAATTAGGGTATTTATGGGCGTTTTCAGGAAAATTAGCCAATGAAAATCATCATGATTATTTCGTACCAACGGTTTTTGATATGTTATCTGAAAATAGTTTTTTTCGACAAGAAGAAACGTTACTAAATGCCTATAATCGTAAAATTGAAACTTTAGAGAAAGATTATAATTATTTAAAAGAAGTTGAAAATTTTAAAGATGCTAAAGTTCAGGCTGAAGCCGAATTACAAAAACAAAAAACTAGAATCAAAGAGCAAAAAATACTTCGTGATGAAAAGAGAAAGCAACTAGAATCAACACTAAATGAAGAAGATTTACAACATTTGAATTTTGAATTGTCAGAAGCTAGTAAGCAGGAAAGTATCTTACTTAAAAAGATGACTAAATATTGGAAACTAACTTTACAAACTTTAGAAGAAAAAGTTACTGTTTTTACTAATGAAATCAATCAATTAAAAGAAGAACGTAAAGCAAAATCTTCACAATTGCAACAAAAATTATTTGCGGAATATTCGTTTTTCAATCAATATAAAGAGAAGAAAAGTTTAGGTGAAATTTTTAATGATAATCCACCAGCTGGTGCAGGGGAATGTGCTGCTCCGAAGTTATTGCATTACGCTTTTCAACATAATTTAAAACCTATTTGTATGGCAGAATTTTGGTGGGGACAATCGCCCAATTCTGAAGTTCGTCAACACAAACAATTTTATCCTTCATGCAAAAGTAAATGTGAACCGATTTTGATGGGACATATGTTACAAGATTTAGAAATGGATGAAAATCCTTTTATTATGAATCATGCCGAAGGAAAAGATATTGAAATTGTGTACGAAGATGAAGTCATGCTCGTTATAAATAAACCAACGGAATTTTTATCGGTTCCAGGGAAAACCATTTCAGATTCGGTTTATGCTCGAATTGCAGCAAAGTATCCTGAGTCCACTGGTCCGCTAATTGTACACCGTTTAGATATGTCGACATCCGGAATTATGCTTATCGCGAAAAATGAAGCGACAGCGGTACAATTACAAAGTCAGTTTATCAATCGAACCATTAAGAAACGTTACGTAGCTCTATTGGATGGTTTATTAGCACAATCTTATGGTTATATCGATCTGCCTTTGCGAGTAGATTTAGACGACAGGCCAAGACAATTAGTTTGCTACGAACATGGAAAACCAGCTAAAACCAAATGGAAAACTATTGAAGTGAAAGACGGAAAAACTAAGGTGTATTTTTATCCTATTACTGGAAGAACGCACCAATTGCGCGTTCACGCTTCTCATAGTTTAGGTTTACATACACCAATTGTAGGTGATGATTTATATGGCACAAAAGCAGATAGATTGCATTTACATGCCGAGTATATTCAGTTTGAGCATCCAGTTACTAAAGAAATAATGGAAATTAAAGTGGAGGCGGAGTTTTAGGTTTTTTACCGTAATCTTCGCGAATTTAGCGTTTAAATATTTCCCCATCTAACCAAACACTATCAATCAAATTCGTGGCAAAGCAATACGGAATTTCGTAAAAACTATGTAAAGGTTTCGTAATGATAAAATTCGCTTTTTTACCTTTTGTTATACTTCCGTGAGAATCGCTTAAATCCATCGCGTAAGCTCCATTTATTGTTGCAGCATTTATCCCTTCCTCTGGTGTCATTTTCATTTTGATACAAGCCGTTGCAACTACAAAATGCATATTTCCTGAAGGCGTGGTTCCTGGATTAAAATCTGAAGCTAAAGCTAACGGTAAACCTGCATTTAACATTTGTCGGGCTGGTGTGTACGGAATCGAAATGAAATACGAACAACTTGGTAAAGCCACTGGCATACATTTCGAATCTTTTAATGCTTCAATATCTTCTTCGGTTACAATTTCTAAATGATCTACGCTTAAAGCGCCATTTTCTACACAAGCTTTAATTCCGTCAATCGCAGTAAACTGATTCACGTGTATTTTCGGCGTTAAGCCATATTTTTTTCCCGCTTCCATAATTTGTACCGTTTCTGAAACACTAAAATAACCTGTTTCTAAAAAGGCATCAATATAATCGGCTAAGTTTTCTTTTGCGATTTTCGGTAACATTTCATTGATTATTAAATCGATATAGGCTTGATGATTTTCTTTATATGCTGTAGGAAAAGCGTGTGCACCAAGGAAAGTTGACTTTATAGCAATTGGATAATTTTCTTTTAATTTTTTGATGACACGAAGCATTTTCAATTCGCCTTCAACGGTTAAACCATAACCTGACTTAATTTCCACTGCTCCAGTTCCTTGTGAAATTACTTCTTCTAAACGTTTTTTCGATTGGTTGTAAATTTCCTCTTCCGAAGTTTCATTTAATTTCTTAGCCGAATTTAAAATTCCACCACCACGATTGGCAATTTCTTCATAAGACAAACCATTAATTCTATCAACAAATTCGCCACTTCGGTTTCCTGCATACACAATGTGCGTGTGACTGTCGCAAAAACTTGGCATCACAATTTTTCCGGTTGCATCAACAATTGTTACATTTTCAAGCTTTGGACAATTTTCCATCACACCGAAATCGGAAATAATATCATTTTCTAAAACCAAAAAAGCATTTTCTAATATTGGTAATTGCCCCATTTCTGAGCCAGAAACTTTAGTAATTGTAGTTTCTCTAACTTGTAGTAATTGTTTGATGTTTATTATTAAGGTTTGCATAACTTTTAGTTATATTTGTGAGTGGTAAAAATACTTATTTAAAACAGAGTGCGAAAACTATTATATAAAAAAGGTCGAAAAGTTGTACCAACTTTAATTGAATACACTGGTGAACATGCAGATACTAAGCCAGAAATGCAGTTATTTGTATATAATTCTGATGAGTTAACTGAATTTGAAGACATAAAATTGTCTGAATTACAAGAACACATGGAATCAAATAAAAATAATTGGATCAATCTGCATGGTTTGTCGGATATTAATTTAATTAAAGAAATTGGAGTAAAATTTAAAATAGATGACTTCATTTTAAGTGATATTTTGAATATTCTAAAGCGTTCTAAAGTTGATGAATACAATCATACTTTGTTTTTTAATATTAAATCGTTACTGCCTCAATCTAACGGAATTGACATCGAACAAATCAGTTTTATTTTACGTGATGGCTTATTATTTTCGTTTCAAGAAAAAAGAAGTGATTTTTTTGTGCATATACGTGAAAGAATGCGTCAACATGCAGGAATTGTTAGAGATCGAAAAGTGGATTATTTGCTCTATTTGTTGTTAGATGCAGTAATGGAAAATTTCTACATTACGATTGAAAGTGAAGAGCAAAAAATTGATGAAGTTATTGATTTGATTAAAACCAAACCAAATCCAAAAATATTAGAAGATATTGAATTGCATCGAGACAATCTTAATTTTTTACGACGTTCTATTGTGCCTCTTCGCGATTCGTTATATTCTATTAAAAGTATGAAAGATGATGATGTATTTAATGTGATTGCGCTTGAAAATTATACTTTTTTTTCTCGATTACATCAAAAATGTTTAGAGCTTTTAGATCAAATTGATGCAGATTTAAATTCATTAGATAGCGCTTCTTCTTTTTATTTTTCATTACAAAGTCATAAAATGAATGAAGTTATGAAAACCTTAACGGTAGTTTCTGTATTCTTTATGCCTTTAACTTTTATTGTTGGTGTTTATGGAATGAATTTCGATAATATGCCTGAATTGCATTGGAAATATGGTTATTTTTCTGTTTTAGCTTTCATGTTATTACTTCTAATCGGAATGATTATCTATTTTAAAAAGAGAAAATGGTATTAATTGTAAAATTCATATAATATGAAAAAAGATACAAAAGATTTATTAGCTTCTGAAGATGAACAATTAAAAAAATTACAAGAAATTGTAAAAAAAGCAATTGCAGAAGAACAGCTAATTATCAATAATTTGTTGCATCCGCCAACAGATACATTAACAAAAGGGCAAATCATTTCGGATAAGGTTGCCAATTTTGGTGGAAGTTGGGCATTTATTATTTCTTTTTTTATTGTTTTAGTAAGTTGGATTGCTTTTAATACTCTTGCCTTAAGTACTCTTGTTTTTGATCCTTATCCATTTATTTTAATGAACTTAATCTTATCTTGTATTGCTGCTTTACAAGCCCCAATTATTATGATGAGTCAAAACAGACAAGAAGAAAAAGACAGAAAACGTAGCGAAAATGATTACTTGATTAATCTAAAATCGGAATTAGAAATCAGAGCTTTAAATCAAAAAATCGATTTATTATTAGAAGAACAAATCAAAATTTTATTTGATAGTCAGGCTAAACAATTGGAAATTCTTAAAAATATTGAACAAAAAATGAAATAGTTTTTTTGCTACCTTTTATTATCGTAATATTGCAATATATAAATATGGTATAAAATGGGAATTACTAAATCAGAATCTTTCACTGACGAACAAAACGAAATTGCTAATTTGTTAAAAGCTTTAGCTAATCCGGCGCGTGTAGCTATTATTCAATATTTATTAAAAGTAGATTCTTGTATTTGTGGTGATATTGTAAACGAATTGCCTTTGGCACAACCTACCATTTCTCAACATTTGAAAGAGTTAAAAAATGCGAATATCATTCAAGGAACCATTGAAGGGAAATCAATTTGTTATTGTATCAATCCGGAAACGATGTTGAAAATTGAAAATTATTTTGGCGGAATTTCTAAAAAATTAAAAAATAAATGTTGCTAATTTAATACTATCATTATGAAATTATCAGAAATTAAAAATCAGCTTAAAAAGCTAACAACAATAGCTTTTCAATTGCCAAATGGCGATTTAGTTCCAAGTCATTTTCATGTTACGGAAGTCGGTAAAATTACCAAACATTTCATCGATTGTGGTGGAGTGGTTCGTACTGAAGAAATGGTAAATTTTCAACTTTGGGAAGCTAATGATTACGATCATCGTTTGCATCCAGAAAAATTGGTTCATATTATTGAACTTTCAGAAGAAAAACTACAAATTCCAGATTTAGAAATTGAAGTGGAATACCAAATGAAAGATACTATTGGGAAATTTAGTTTAGATTTTGATGGTACGAATTTTCAATTAAAATCGAAGTTAACGGATTGTTTAGCCAAAGACAATTGCGGAATTCCACCAGAAAAAATGAAAGTTAAAATAGGGGAGTGGCAACCAAAAGAAAATTCTTGTTGTTCACCAGATTCAGGATGTTGTTAATTAAATTTATTTAAAAAATGATTAAAATAAAATCAATTTGGTCAACCCTTACTGGAAGTGTGAGTGCATCAATTCCCTTATTTTTTGCTGTATGTAAAAGTGGTGCTTGTGCCACAGTTTGTGTGAGTCCAATTGCATCTATATTCGGGATTTCTAGTGCAAGTTTAACCGCTTCACCTTTAATGAAATCGTTGTTTCCTTTGTTATTGGCGATAAGTGCTGTAGCATTTACCATTTCGTATTACAAATTATATGTATTGCCAAAGTTTGACTCCAACGCTTCTTGTGCAACAGATTGTGGTTGTGATACACCAAAAAAACCACTTCATAAAACCTTTCCATTTTGGTCTTTTTGGGTTGGATTGGTTGTAAGTATTGTGTTCTTTACTTATTTTGAAGTTCAAAATTATAATTCTGAAAATCAAAAAGTTACGATAACTGAACAACAATCTGTTCCTGCAACTGAAAAAACGACAGAAGCATGCTGTACTACTGGTGAGAAATGTGAATAAATTGAAAAATATGAATTTAGACAAAAAAGCACATTGGGAAAACGTTTTTGCTACTAAGCAAGAAACAGAAGTGAGTTGGTACCAACAAAAACCAGAAACTTCAATTAATTTTTTTATTGAGAATAATATTCCAAAAGACGCTAAAATTATTGATATTGGCGGTGGAGATAGTTATTTGATTGATAATTTACTTGATTTAGGTTATACGAATTTATTTCTGTTAGATATTTCTGCAAATGCGATTGAACGTATTAAAAATAGGTTAGGAGCAGAGTCTGAGAAAGTGACATTTATTGTTTCAGATATTTTAGATTTTCAACCAGAAACTTCCTTTGATGTTTGGCACGACAGAGCCAGTTTTCATTTTTTAACTACTGAAAAAGAAATCGAAACGTATAAAAATTTAGTTTCGAATTCTATTTCGGAAAACGGATTTATGTTTTTAGGAACTTTCTCTGAAAATGGTCCGTTAAAATGTAGTGGTTTAGAAATAACACAATATTCAGAACAAAAATTTGATCGTATTTTCGGAACTAATTTCTCTAAAATGACTTGTTTTACAGAAAACCATCAAACACCTTTTGATACCACACAAAATTTTATCTTTTGCACGTTTAAAAAGAAATAATATGTTTCAAAATTTATCCAAAACAATAGAACAAGTATCTATTATTTCTATTTCTGAAGAGCGAAAAGAAGTTTTACAACCTTTAGTAGACTACATTCAAAATAAAGTAAATACAAATGATGTTATTCGTTTGAATTTCATTTGCACACACAATTCAAGAAGAAGTCATTTGAGTCAAATTTGGGCGCAAACTATGGCGTTTCAATTCGGAATTAATAATGTATTTTGTTATTCTGGTGGAACTGAAGCTACGGCAATGTTCCCTAAAGTTGGAGAAACACTACAAAATCAAGGTTTTGAAATTCTGCAATTAAGTGAAAGTGAAAATCCAATTTATGCTATAAAATTTTCAGAAAATGAGCAACCAATTATTGGTTTTTCGAAAACATATTTTGATGCTTTTAATCCGAAAACTAATTTTGGTGCCATTATGACTTGCAATAACGCAGATGAAAGTTGCCCGATGGTTTATGGTGCAGAAGCCCGATTTCCAATAAAGTATGACGATCCAAAATCTTTCGATGAGACAGAAATAATGAACGAAAAATATACGGAACGAAGTTTAGAAATCGCTTCTGAAATGTTTTATGTTTTCAATCAACTAAAATAATGTAAAACTTCGCGAACCTTGTGCTGTCTTTGCGCCTTTGCGGTAAACAAATTTATATGAAAAAAAGATTAGGATTTTTAGATCGTTTTTTAACGCTTTGGATATTTTTAGCGATGCTTATTGGTGTAGCAATTGGTTATTTTATACCAAATTCTTCCAATTTTATTAATTCGTTTTCTTCTGGAACTACAAATGTTCCTTTGGCTATTGGATTAATTTTGATGATGTATCCGCCTTTAACCAAAATCGATTTTTCAAAAGTGCCACAAATGTTTGAAAAGCCAAAATTACTAACCGCTTCTTTTTTCATAACATGGATTTTCGGACCATTTTTAATGTTTTTATTAGCAACAATTTTTTTAAAAGATTATCCAGAATACATGACGGGTTTAATTATTATCGGAATTGCGCCTTGTATTGCCATGGTAATTGTTTGGAACGAATTAGCCGAAGGAAACCGCGAATTAACGGCTGGTTTAATAGGAATTAATAGCTTGTTACAAGTGCTCTTTTTTAGTTTGTACGCTTATTTTTATTTGAAAATCATGTTACCTTTATTCGGAATAAAAGGTTTAGAATTAAACATCACTATCACAGAAATCGCAAAAACCGTTGGTATTTATTTAGGAATTCCTTTTGCTTTGGCAGTTGTGAGTCGATTCGCTATCAAAAAATATTTGGGTGAGAAATTTTTCAATCAGCAATTTATTCCCTTTGTTTCTCCAATTACTTTAATTGCGTTGCTTTTTACGATTGTAGTCATGTTCAGTTTAAAAGGGGAAATGATTGTAGATTTACCTTTAGATGTTATTCGAATTGCGATTCCATTAGTCATTTTCTTTGCAATTATGTTTTTCTTGATGTTCTTTGTGTCAAAGAAAATAGGTGCGAATTACCGAGATGCCGTAGCTTTATCGTTCACAGCTTCTGGGAATAATTTTGAGTTAGCCATTGCTGTTTCTATCGGAGTTTTCGGAATCAATAGCGGACAAGCGTTTGCAGGCGTCATCGGACCTTTAGTAGAAGTTCCTGCTTTGATAATTTTAGTTAATGTAGCTTTTTGGTTGAAGAAAAAGTTTTTTAAATCATTTGATAGCTAACGATATAAAACAAAAAATCCCGCTTATAACGGGATTTTTCATGCTTAACAAATTCAATTATTCTTTTATTACTTTAATGGTTTGCGTTTGATTTTCGCTTTCTAATGTAATTAAATAAATTCCTTTAGCATATTTTGACATATCTATATTTGAAGAAGCGTTTTCTATATTCTTAACTTCTAGTTGTTGTCCTAATAACGAATAAATTGTTGCTTTTGATGCTGAAATATTATCTATATACAAAATATCTTTAACTGGATTTGGATAAAAACTTACTGTATTCATTTCGTTTTTAGCATTTCCTAAAGTGGTATTAATTACAAAATTATATGGTGTTTGATAATTTGTATTTGTTGGTGTGTTACTAACAATTTTTAGAAAATAATCTCCAGGTGTTAATGTTCTTAGAAAAGATAATGTGTTTCCAGTATTAGAAACTGCGGTGTCAATTAAAGCACCACTAGCGTCTAAAACTGATGCACTCATTGTACTTGTAACTATAGAGGTAATGTCAACATTAGCTGTCATCGTTCCGCCAGAAATAGTAAATTTATAAAAGTCTTGATCTGCATTTGTTGGATTAGATTGAATAGTAGTAAAGCCATTATAAACTTTATTTGTATTGACATTATATGCTAATTCTTTAAAGTTCGGTTCGTCTAAACCTTGCATAATTTCGTAATAATAACCTGGTAATTCAGTATGATTTTCAATAAAATCGAAAGTCGAATTAAAATAGAAAAATTTTGTTGGATAAGTTAAACTAGTATAATAAGTATCCATAATAGACTGTGGTTCTGCTACAACTCCGTCTGTAGTTCCGCCCGTAATTCTTCCAATTACACTTGAAAAATCTATAAAATTATCAATTGGTTTTTGATTTAATCCAACAATATTATCTCCAATATTTCCACTGCAATTTACATCGTAATTATAAAAATCGGCACCAAAAAGATGTTCATTCATATTACTGGAGTTGTTCACTTCAATTCCTCCAGATAAAAATCTTCCTGCATCACCACTATAATAATAGGAAATTTTCAAATCTCTAATGGCTTCACTTTTCGTATCAATTCCTGCAAACCATCCTAAACCTGTGTCACTAGCATTACTTCCACCATGAGGCGTACCTAAAGTTAATAATTTCGCAACATGATGTGCATTATCTGGTTGCCAATAACTGATATTTTGTAAATATTGTCTAGATGCCAAACCGCCCATACTATGTCCAACTAAAATCACTTTGTTTTTTCCTGTTAATTGCATAACTCTTTCCACAGCTTTTTTAACGGCAATTCCTTGTTTGTAAATAGCTGATTGGTTACTTAAAGCAGCGTTCCCGATTGACCCATCAGTATTAACATTGAAATTTATGGTGTAATAATCTCCATTAGTCATTGAAGTTTCAAATGCTGCGATATCTGCTCCAGCAGTTGGATACATATTTAAATTTGCGGTTCCGTTATTCCCATCTGCGTTTAAGCAGAAATCAAATCTTCCACCAAAGGTATAACCGTATTGTGAATCGAAATAAGCTGCAGTTGCATTCCAAGTTTCCGAACTTGAATTTAATCCATGAATAAAAATAATTGGATATGGATTTTTACTTTCGTAAACTAACTTATTATTGAAATCTATTGATTTTAAAGAAAAAATGGAATCGTTTCTAATTTCTTGAAATTCAAATTCAGCTGGTCTTGGTTTAAATTGATTCTCTTGAGCAAGAGAAAAGTTAAAAAATAAGATTGCCAGTAAAGAATAGTAGGTAGTTTTGAACATAAGCTATTATTATATTAGTAAATTTCGATGCCAAAATAAGAATATTTTTTAATAAATTAAGTTTTTAAAAGAAAATATTGTAGTTTATTTGGATATTTCTTATTTGGTCTTCCTTTTATTAAAGTAGTTGATTTGTTTTCTGATTTACAACTAATTCTTATTTAATCATTTGATGAATTGTATATGGTTAATTCGCATAAAAAAACCGCTCATTTTAGAGCGGTTTTAATAAAAATTGTTTAAAAGTTTAGTTTTTGTATACTTTTAATGCTTCTTTTAGTATTTGTACCGATTTAATTAAATCTTCTTTTTTCAATACGTAGGCAATTCTGATTTCGTCTAAACCAACACCTGGAGTAGAGTAGAAACCTGCTGCTGGAGCTACCATAACAGTTTCACCATTTAAATTATATTCTTCTAAAAGCCATTGTGCGAAATCATCCGCATTTTTTACAGGCAATTTTGCGATACAATAGAAGGCCCCTTTTGGTTTTGCAATAGTTACACCTTCAATTTTTTCCATTTCTTCTACAAGTGTATCTCTACGGTCAACATATTCTGTGATCACTTCGTCAAAATAACTTTGTGGAGTATCTAAAGCGGCTTCACTTGCTACTTGTGCATAAGTAGGTGGACTCAAACGTGCTTGTGCGAATTTCATTGCAGTTGCCATAAATTCAGCATTTTTAGAAACTACGCAACCAATTCTAGCTCCGCACATACTAAATCTTTTCGAAACCGAATCGATCATAATCGCATGTTGCTCTAAACCAGGAACGTTTAACACAGAATAATGTTTTAAACCATCATACGTAAATTCTCTGTACACTTCATCAGCAATTAAGAATAAATCGTGTTTTTTTACAATTTCAGCTAATTTGTTAATTTCGGCTTCTGAATATAAATATCCAGTTGGGTTTCCTGGATTACAAATCATTATCGCTTTTGTTTTTGGCGTGATTAGTTTTTCAAAATCTTCCATTGGAGGCAAAGCAAAGCCTGTTTCAATTCCTGAAATTACAGGGACAACTTTTACACCACTTGCAGTTGCAAAACCGTTGTAATTCGCATAAAAAGGTTCTGGAATAATTACTTCGTCACCATAATCTAAAGTTGAACCTAAAGCGAATAATAGTGCTTCAGAACCACCAGTTGTGATAATGATGTCTTTAGTGTCAACAGGTAAACCTTGGTTTTTGTAGTACGCAGAAAGTTTATTTCTATAGCTTTCAAAACCAGCACTGTGACTGTATTCTAAAACTTTAATGTCGAAATTTTTAACGGCTTGTAAAGCCACTTCTGGCGTTTTGATATCTGGTTGACCAATGTTTAAGTGATATACTTTTGTACCACGTTTTTTGGCTCCTTCCGCATAAGGAACTAATTTTCTAATTGGCGATTCGGGCATTTGAATCCCTTTATTTGAAATTTTTGGCATAACTTAAATTTTTGCTTTGCAAAAGTGCAAAAAAATAAGGATTCTATAATAATAATAAACTAAAAAAATGCATCTAAATAATAAAATTCATACATTTATGTAAACCTTTTCAAGATATGAATCTATTCTTAAGATATTTTCTACTTTTGTTTTTGAGTACTAACTTATTTTCTCAAAATATTTGGGAGTTTTCACAAAATAAAAATAAAATTGTGATCCCTTTCCAATTATTGAATAACAGCATTATTATTCAACCTAAAGTTAATGGAATTCCTCTAAATTTAATTTTAGATACAGGATCGGGTTATAATATTCTTTTTGCATTTCCTGAAAAAGACAGTATCGCATTCAACAATACTTCAAGAATTAAAATTACAGGCCCAGGTATGAATGATCCCATAGATGCCTACATGTCTAAAAATAATAGAATTGAATTTAAAAGTCTTTCTTCTAAAAAAATAGATGTTATTTTAATGTTAGATGACCAATTTAGCTTCACAACTTCCATGGGAATTACCATACATGGTATTTTAGGTGCTGATTTTTTTCTAAATAATGTAGTTGAAATTCAATATGAAAGCAAACGAATACTTGTTTACAGAAAAGAAACAAAACAAATTTTAAATAAATTATCAAGTTATAAATCATTGCCTTTTATTCTAAAAGATAAAAAGCCTTACATTCCTGTTTCCATAAATATTGAAGATAAAGAACTGCAAGGTTTAGAACTTCTGATAGATACAGGATTGTCAGACGGCTTATGGATCTTTGAAAAAGAATTAGATATTAAAAATAAAAAATATATTAACGATTTTCTTGGAGCTGGAATTGGCGGAAACGTATATGGAAAAAGGGTCCGATTTAAAAGTATTCGTTTTTCTGATTACGAATTTAAAGAACCCATAATTTCAATGCCTGATACCATTTCGTTTTTGAAAAAGAATATTTTAAACCAGCGTGACGGCTCTGTTGGAGGGGAAATTTTAAAACGATTCAATGTCATTTTTAATTATAGTAAACGTACAATGTATCTCAATAAAAATAGTAACTATAATGATCAATTTTATTATAACATGGCTGGTTTTGATATACATCATAATGGTGTTGAGGTGGTTGAACAAAAAATACAATCAGATTTACCTATTGGTGCTAAGAACATTACAGATTTAATTTATGACAGTTCTAAAGTCAATTTTCAATACATTTTAAAACCTGGAATCGAAATTTCTTATGTTAGAAAAAACTCTATTGCAGATAAAGCTGGATTGAAGATAAATGATAAACTACTTTCGATAAACGGAAAAAAAGCTATTAATTTTAAATTATATGAGATTTTAGAAATCTTACAGAAAAGCGTCAATGAAATCATTGTGATAGAAGTGGAGCGTAAAGGTCAAAAAATAAAGGTAGAATTATTATTAAAAGAAGAAATTTAGTTGTTAAAAAAATGTTAATTTGAATATTCTGAAATGAGTATTCCAGAATTTAACTATATTTGCTTCACAAAAATAAAATATAATGGCACGTTGTGTTGAATTCAATGAAGTAGAAAAAATAGAAAAAGCAATGAATGTCTTTTGGGAAAAAGGATATAATGCTACATCTATGCAGGACTTAGTTGATGCGATGCAAATTAACCGAAGTAGTTTATATAATACAATTGGAGATAAACATCAGTTATTTATTAAATGTGTTAATTTTTATGCCGATGCTGCTATTCAAGAAGTGAAAGCTAAAGTTGAAAAAGAAAAATCTCCTCTACAAGCAGTAATAAATCTGATTAAAGATAAAGCTTATTGGATAGTTGATTGTGAAAAAGGTTGTTTAGGAATGAAAACCATTTTTGAATTGGCTCCAGATGATAATGAAGTTAGAAAGATTTTAAAAAAGACAAATGACACATATATTGATCTTCTAACTGATATAATACAAAACGCTATTGAAGTTGGTGAAATTGATTCATCAGAAGATCCAAATTTTTTAGCAGAATATATTGCAACTTCTTTTACAGGTTGGAAACAAGCGTTTATTTTACACCGTGATCCAATCAAAATTAAAAAGATGTCGGAATATTTAATAAAAACAATCCAAAAATAATTTTTTTTTATTTTTATCTGGAATAAGTGTTTCAGAATTATAGAATTAGCAACCAATTTTGAAACAATTGTTTCAGAAAATATAATTTTAAAAAAAACATAATCGAGTATAACCGTTTTTAATTCTGAAACGATTATTCCAAAATAAAATAATAAATAACAAATCCAATGAATATAAATTTAATTAAAAACAGCATGAATTCTGAAACGATTATTCCAAAAACAAACTATAAACTAAATAAATTTTTAACGATGAAAAAAATTGTAATTCTAACCCTAGTAACCACTCTATTAATAAGTTGTTCAAACAATAATGGGGCACAACCAATAGCGCAAGCACCAACATTACCAGTATTAAACATAACATCTTCTGATGCAAATTCTGAAAGTGAATATCCTGTAGCACTTCAAGGTAAAACAGATATAGAAATAAGACCACAAGTAAGTGGAACACTAGAGAAAATTTTTGTAGATGAAGGTGCTTACGTGACAAAAGGTCAACCACTATTTAAAATTAATGATAATGTGTATCGTCAACAATATAATAATTCTAAAGCAAGTTTAAGTGCAGCCGAAGCAGCAGTTATTACAGCACAAATTGAAGTGGATAAATTAACTCCATTAGTTCAAAACAAAGTACTTTCAGATTATCAATTAAGAACAGCGAAAGCAAACTTAAGCATTGCAAAATCAAATGTGCAGCAAACGAAAGCCATTTTAGCTAATGCTCAAATTAATTTAAACTATACGAATATAGTTGCCTCATCCAATGGTTATATTGGAAGATTACCTAAAAAACAAGGAAGTTTAATAAGTCCACAAGATCCTGAAGCATTAACAAAACTATCTGACATTAAAGAAGTATATGCTTACTTTTCTTTGAGTGAAAATGATTTTATCAATTTTAAAAATCAATATTCTGGTGCTACAATTTCTGAAAAATTGAAAAAATTACCACCTGTGACATTAATACTTTCTGATAATTCGGAATATGCTCAGAAAGGAAATATCGATATGGTAGACGGACAATTTGATAAAACGACTGGAGCGATTACGCTTAGAGCTAAATTTCCAAATTCAAACGGACTGTTGCGTTCAGGAAATACTGGAAAAATAAAAATTAATATTAACCACCAAAATTCAATTGTAATTCCACAAGAATCAACAGTTGAAATTCAAGATAAATTGTTTGTATTCTTATTGGATAGCAAAAATAATGTGGCTAGACAACCGATTTCTATTTCAGGAAAAAGTGGTACAAATTATTTAATTAAAGAAGGAATCAAAACTGGTGATCGTATCGTTTTAAAAGGCTTTGAAAACCTACCTGATGGTGCAACAATTATTCCGGAAAAACCAAAAAAAGAAGTTGTAAAACTTTAATTTCTAAAACAAACTAAATTATTATGTTACAAAAATTTATTGATAGGCCAGTACTATCAACAGTTATCGCTATACTTATAGTTATCCTAGGAACAATAGGATTAACTACTTTACCCTTGCAACAATTCCCAGACATTGCACCACCAGCCGTTCAGGTTGTAGCACTGTATCCTGGAGCGAATGCAGAAACGGTATTACGTTCCGTTGCACCATCTTTAGAAGAAGCAATTAACGGAGTAGAAAACATGAGTTACATGAGTTCAACTGCTAGTAACGATGGATCTTTGGTAATTACGGTAAACTTTAAATTAGGAACGGATCCAGATCAAGCTTCGGTAAACGTTCAAAATAGAGTTTCTCAAGCTACCAGTCAGTTACCAGCCGAAGTAGTTCAGGCAGGAATTTCTACAACCAAAAAGCAAAACAGTCTTTTAATGGTAGTAGATTTATATACCGAAAATGAAACTCAATATGATCAAACGTTTTTGGCTAATTATGCACAAATTAATATTATTCCAGATCTTAAAAGGATTCCGGGTGTTGGACAAGTGGTAACTTTTGGTGGAAATAAAGATTATTCGATGCGTGTTTGGTTGAATCCAGCTAAAATGGCAAGTTATAATTTAACGCCAAAAGAAGTAATGGGTGCTATTCAGGATAAAAACCTAGAAGCGGCTCCAGGTCGATTTGGTGAAGCTAGTAAAGAGGCTTTTGAATATGTTATCAAATATAAAGGAAAATTGAATAAGCCTTTAGATTATGAAAATATCGTAATACATTCTAATTCAGATGGTTCTGTTTTGCGTTTGAAAGATGTTGCGCGTGTTGAATTAGGTTCTTATACCTATGCTAGTAGTACGAGAATTGATGGGAAATCAGGATTAAATATTGGTATTTTCCAATTACCAGGTTCGAATTCAAGTGATGTTCAGATAGCCATTAAAGAAATGATGGAAAAAGCTTCAAAAGATTTTCCAAAAGATGTAAAACATTTGATTTTATATAACACGAAAGATGCATTAGACATGTCTATTTCTCAAGTAAAATCAACCTTAATTGAAGCTTTTATATTGGTTTTCTTGGTAGTATTTCTTTTCCTTCAGGATTTCAGAGCGACATTAATTCCAGCTATAGCGGTGCCAGTTTCTATTTTAGGAACATTCTTTTTTATGCAGATTTTTGGTTTCTCCGTAAACTTATTGACGCTTTTCGCATTAGTATTAGCGATTGGAATTGTCGTCGATGATGCGATTGTTGTCGTCGAAGCCGTTCACGAAAAAATGCATAGTAAGAAATTGTCAGCCAAATCTGCAACAACTTCAGCAATGAGTGAAATTACGGGTGCAATTATCTCAATTACTTTGGTAATGTCAGCAGTATTTCTACCTGTTGGATTTATGGAAGGCTCTACCGGAGTTTTCTACCGTCAGTTTGCCTTTACTTTAGCAATTGCGATTGTAATTTCTGCAGTAAATGCCTTGACTTTGAGTCCAGCTTTAGCAGCGTTATTCTTAAAAGATGTCCCACATGACGATCATCATCATGGTGAAGAAGCTAAGCCTAAAAATTTCAAAGAAAAATTCTTTATTGGATTCAACAGTGGATTCAATAAATTAACTAACAAATACGTAAAAAGTCTTCAGTTTTTAATCAAAAACAAATGGTTGAGTTTAGGTGGTTTAGCAGTAGTTATTGCTGCAACTTTTTATATGGTAAAAACAACACCAACTGGTTTTATCCCATCAGAAGATCAAGGATTTATTGCGATTTCACTTTCAATGCCAGCAGGAGCTTCTTTAGAAAGAACTCAAGATGTAATGAAAGAAGTAGAAGGTAAATTAGGTAATCTACCATCAAAAAAAGTACTGAATGTTATTTCAGGATTTAACATGCTTACCTCTTCAACAAGTTCTTCTGCGGGTGTTGTGTTTATATTACTAAAGCCAGCCAAAGAACGTGGTGAAATTCAGGATATCAATGATATTATGAACGATGTTCGTGGCAAACTAGCGGAGATTAAAGGAGCTAATTTCTTTGTGTTTACCTTCCCAACAGTGCCAGGTTTTAGTAATGTGGACGCGTTAGACATTGTATTAAAAGATAAAACTGGCGGAACTATTAGTAAGTTTAGTGGTATCAGCACACTGTTTATTGGCGAATTGATGAAACGCCCTGAAATTGCTTTTGCTTTCACAAGTTTCAAAGCAGATTATCCTCAATTGGAAATGGAAGTAGATGATGTTAAAGCAGAACAGTTGGGTGTGAGTGTTAGAGATATTCTCCAAACTATGCAAACGTATTATGGTAGTGCTCAGGCTTCTGATTTTAATCGTTTTGGAAAATATTATCGTGTAATGGTTCAATCTGAAGCAGCTTTTAGAAATGCTCCTGAAACGATGAACAATATCTTTGTAAAAAACAGAAATGGAGAAATGGTACCAGTGAATTCATTGGTGAAATTAAAATCGGTTAACGGTTCTGAAACGGCTTCAAGATATAATCTTTTTAATTCTATTGGGGTGAATGCAATTGCTAAACCTGGATATAGTTCAGGAGCAGCCATTAAAGCGGTTCAGGAAGTGGCCGAAACAAAATTACCAAAAGGTTATACTATCGAATTTTCTGGATTAACGAATGAAGAAATCACTTCTTCAGGACAATCGGCTGTAATTTTTGGTTTGAGTTTACTATTTGTATTTTTCTTACTAGCTGCACAATACGAAAGCTACATCCTTCCACTAGCCGTGTTATTATCCATACCAACAGGAATATTTGGTGTTTTTGTTGCGATTGGATTAACAGGAATCGATAATAATATTTATGTACAAGTTGCTTTGATTATGCTTATCGGGTTATTGGCTAAGAATGCCATTCTGATTGTGGAATATGCGGTTCAAAGAAGAAAAGCTGGAAAATCGTTATTGGCTTCAGCATTAGAAGCGGCTAAATTACGTTTGAGACCAATTATTATGACCTCTTTTGCCTTTGTAGTTGGATTAATTCCAATGATGAGAGCAACTGGACCTTCAGCTTTAGGAAATCATTCTATTAGTATAGGAGCAGCAGGCGGAATGATTTCTGGTGTTGTTTTAGGGATTTTTATCATTCCTGTATTGTTCATCCTATTTCAATATTTACATGAAAAAGTTTCAGGAAAACCATTAGCGGTAATTCATAATGAAGAAAACAGTAAAATTAATTAATATCAAAAAAATGAAATCAATAAAATATATAATTCATACAGTACTCACACTAATTTTAAGTGTGAGTGCTTATTCTCAAAATAATATCGAATTACCTCAAAAATATAAATTTGGTAATGAAACGGATACCACATCAATTGCCGCTATTAAATGGCAAGAATTCTTTAAAGAAAAAGAGTTAGTTCAACTTATTGATGCTGCTTTAATTAAAAACAGTGATTTATTAATTGCTGAAAAAAATATCAACATCGCCAATCTGCAATTCAAACAATCAAAATGGGGAAACATTCCACAAATAAATTCTTTTGTAAATGCTTCTTCTAATAGATTATCAGAAAATAGCCTTAGTGGTGTCAGTACGAACTTATTTTTAGGTCAAAACCATATTGAAGATTATTCAGCAGGTTTAAATCTTTCTTGGGAAATTGGAATTTGGGGTAAAGTTAAAAATCAGAAAAAAAGAGCATTAGCCACTTATTTACAAACTGCAGAAGTTAAAAAAGCACTTCAAACGTCAGTTGTGGCCAATGTTTCCAAAGGATATTATAATTTATTAATGTTAGATGCACAATTGGAAATCGCTAAAAAAACATTACAATTAAACGACAGTATTGCATTTTATGTAAATCTTCAATATGAATCTGGACAAGTAAATCTTTTAGCCAAGGAACAAACGGAAGCACAACGATTAGTCGCTGCTAAATTAATTCCTCAAATAGAACAAAATATTCAAATTCAAGAAAACAGTTTAAATATTTTATCTGGAAGTTTTCCAAACGAAAAAGTAAGACAAGAAAAATTGAATACCATTTTAATTAATTCTAATTTATCATCAGGAATTCCATCTCAATTATTAGAAAAAAGACCTGATGTTAAAAGTGCTGAACTGGCGTTACAAGCCGCAAATGCAAAAGTTGGAATTGCGAAAACCTATTTTTATCCCACCATAACCATAACTGCGGCTGGTGGTGTAAATTCTTTTGAATCTAATAATTGGTTTACCATTCCGGCATCTTTGTTTGGCAATCTTGCTGGTGGCATTACATCGCCTTTATTAAATGGAAGAAAAATTAGAACGCAATATGAAATCGCAAAAGAAGAAAGAGAGCAAGCGGTTATTAATTTCAGACAAACTGTTTTAGTTGCAGTAGGTGAAGTGAGTACTGCATTAGTCTCAATAAACAAACTTGAAGAGCAATTTAAATTGGCCAATGAAAGACAAGTTAAATTAAAAAGTGCGGTTTCAAATGCTAATTTATTATTCAAAAATGGTATGGCAACTTATTTAGAACTAATCATAGCGCAAAGTAATTTATTACAAGCAGAACTAGAAGTAACAACTATCAAAAAAGATATTTTATCCGCAAATATTGAATTGTATCGCGCTTTAGGTGGTGGTTGGAATTAATATTCATCGATTGGCTATAAAAACAATAAACATGAAAATAATATTAAGCATTCTATTCTTTTTACTTGCTATAAATTTAAGTAAAGCTCAAGATAATTTTATTGGAGTTTGGACAAATGAACTCGATAAAGAAGAAATTGAAATTTACAAAAAAGGAGATTATTATTATGCAAAAGTTAATAATAGGAAGGATACTATTATGGTTTTAATCCAAATGGTTTACAAATCCGATACTAAATTATATGGAGGAACTTATGTTGATACGAAATCAAAAGATGAAAATGAAGCAAAGGTTAAGATGATCAATAACAATGAATTAACAATCATAATCATGAATAGGGATAACATTTTTAATAGAAAAAGAAAATATGTCCGAAACAGATTAACTAATATAAATGTAAAGTGATGAATAAAGTAAATCTTGAAATCTTATCAGATTTCGTAATCGTATTAACTGTAATTATTACAATTGCTGCCGTACTAAAATTGACAATTCCAAATACAATTTAAAAGCAATGGTTAAAAGTATCTTATATATAATTTCATTAATTCCGTTAAGAGTTTTATATCTTTTATCAGACATTTGCGCATTTATTTTGTATTACATTGTAAAATATAGAAGGAATGTTGTAAAAGAAAATATCTCAAATTCTTTTGGAAATCTTAATGAACAAGATAGAATAAAAATTGAAAAAGAGTTCTACAAAAGTTTTTGTGATAATTTTATAGAAACTTTAAAATTAATGTCTCTTTCTGAAGAAAAAATGAAATCACATATAACAGCTGACTATTCTGAACTAAATAAGTTTTTAGAAGAAAATGAAAGTTGTCATATTTATTTGGGACATCAATTCAATTGGGAATGGGCAAATGCTCATATTGCATCAAGTTTTAAAAATAATAATGTAATTGTCGTTTATAAAAAATTAAAAAGTAAAACTTTTGATAATTTAATGCTCAAAATTAGAAGTCGTTTTGGTTCGAAAATGATTGAATCAAAAAGTTTGAAAAGAGAAATAACGACTTATAAAAATAAAAAACATATTGTAGTTTTCGTGGCTGATCAAAATCCGAGTATCCCAAAGAGAAGTTTCTGGACTATGTTTATGTCACAACAAACGCCTTTTATTAGTGGAACCGAATTGTATTCAGCTTCACAAAAAACACCTGTATTATTTGCGAATATTGTTCGAATAAAAAGAGGTCAATATAAATTTGTGATTACGCCATTACAAGTTTACAAGGAGAAATTACAATCGGGGAAAATTACCTCTGCTTTTGCTGAGAGTCTTGAAAATGCCATTAAAAAAAATCCTGAAAACTATTTATGGAGCCACAGAAGATGGAAACATAAATATCAAAATGAATTTCAAAAACGTTGGGTTGGAAATTCTTAAAATAGACAAACAAACCTAATATATTAAAAGAACTTTTTATAGATTACACAATGATGGATGTTAAAAAAATATAGATAATTGGATTAAAATAGCAAACGCATTTAATACATCACCGTTGGCATCATATATTTTTGGTTCGGAATATTTTCTCTTTTTTTTCAAATCGTGTTCAAAAACGTATTCACATTGCAAATATCGTAATAAATTAGACATAAAAAAAGCGGTATTAAATTGCTTTAATACCGCTTAAAATCTTAACTTTCTGATTTTTAAAAGCTTGTAGCGAAAACGGGAGTTGAACCCGTGACCTCAGGGTTATGAATTGCGCAGTCAGTAAATTTTCAACGTATTTACTGGGCTTGCGAGACCCAAAACCATATATTTTTTATAAAATCGTGTTCAATTTTATGTTCAGTATTAAAACAAAAATTAGTAATAATTAATTAAACAAATCTAATGTTTTTAATTCATTTGTCAAGTTTTAAATTTAATTATTTATGGAAATGAATCTTCCCAACCACAAAGACCTAAACCATAATTTCTAGCCTCTTTTAAAGTAACTTTTTTAATTTCATGTTTGCAACTATTAAGCCCTCTACAACTTTGTGAGTAATGATATTTTGTTGCTCCTTTAGATACACAAATATAAACATCACTTTCTAAGGAACTAAAAGATGTCGTTAGTAAAACAGATAAAAGTATAGCGATCTTTTTCATTTTATTATTTTATTTATAAATATACTGTTTATTCTTCATCAACTTCTAATTCATACTCATTTCCTTTTTTATCAGTTGCTTTTAGTTTTCCATAACCTACCCATTCAACATCTATACTAATTTCATTTCCATTTTTATCAGTTAGAATTCCATTTCCATATTTTCCATCAACTGCTATACTTCCAGTTACTTTATTTCCATCGGTGTCAAATCCATAAGCATTATAATTATAGGTGTAATCTCCCGAAGTTCCCGTTCTATATTCATATTCTTTTGTGGTGTCTTCATGATATGTGACATCATCTTTTGGAGGTATTTTTAAAAAAGGTTTGATTTGCTCTTTTACAATAGCTTCTTTCTTTGTGTTGTTTTCTTTGCAATTAAATAATGTTACAAATAGTAACACAAATAAAAAACGATTTAAAGGGTATGTTTTTTTCATTACATAATGTTTATTCCAAATGTAGCTTAGTTGAAAAACTATATTTTACGGATTTCCGTATAGTGTTACGAATTATTTAATTGTAATTTCTGTTGTTATTGGAATATGATCTGAAATTTCTCTGGCTTCTTTTAAAGATTTAAAGGTAGAGTAGAAGTGTAGTGCTTTGGAATTATTTATACTAATTCTATTAGAATTATACCAAATATTATCAAATTCTGATGCTAAACATTGTTCTTTGTCACATTCTTTTTTAAGTGATGTTTTCTGGTTTACAAAAACACTTTTGTAACCCATTTTTTTCAAGGGATTAAAAACGGTATGCGATTGAGGACAATTAAAATCTCCTACAAAAACCAAATTTAGTTTTGGATATTGGGCAGGTAAGAATTTAAAGTATTTTATTTCGGTTTCAGGTTGTTTACTTTTTGTTATGGCGTGAAAATTAGCAATTGTAAACTGTTTGCCATTATTGTCAAACGTACAGTAATAGGGTTCTCGGTCGATTTCTAAGTGGTATTTTTTCTCTAACCAAGCATCACCAATCTTTTTAACTTTACTTGTTTTCCATAAAAAAGCATAGCGTTCTGTTTTGTAGGCACTACTACTGGTAGGGTCGCTTATGGTGTAATCCCATTTTGAGCCTTTTCTATTGAGTTCATCAGCTAATTTAGCCACAGTTTGTGCGCCACCATCACCAGCTACAATTTCTTGCAAGGCAACAACATCATAATCTTTTATGGTTTTTACAATGAAAGCAATATCCTCTTCAGATTTTGAACTGCCTAAGTTTTCTACATTCCAAGAAAGTAGCTTGACTTGGGAGAAACTAAATGAAATAATTAATAGTAATACTAATGTTATTATTTTTCTCATTTTTAAATTTTCATAAAAGTATTTAAAAAAAATCAAGTTAATTACGGATTTACGCAATTCAAACAAATTGATTTTAAATACCTTAGAAATAAAAATGCTAAAAAAAACAATTTTACTAGAAAGCAAAGCATCACTTTCTACCAAAAACTTACAATTAGTTATTAAAACTGAAGTTAGAGAAAGTAATATACCAATTGAAGATATTGGTTTTTTAGTCTTAGATAATTCAGAAATATTTTTAAGTATTCCTGCTCTAAATTTGCTAATTGATAATAACACATCAGTTATTGTATGTAATTCAAGTCATTTACCGAATGGAATGTTTCTGAATTTGAATAGTCATCATATTCAACAAGAGATATTTAAAAATCAAATCGATGCCACTCAACCTTTAAAAAAGCAGCTTTGGCAACAAACTATTATTGAGAAAATAAAAAATCAAGGCTTATTATTAGAAATGATTACTGGGAACAAAAATTCATTTGAATTCTTAGCTTCAAAAGTATTAAGCGGAGATACTTCAAATATGGAAGGAGTTGCAGCTAGTCAATATTGGAAATCATTTTTTGAAATAAATTTTAAAAGAGAACGATTTGGAGATTATCCAAATAATTTTTTGAATTATGGCTATGCCATTTTAAGAGGCGCTACAGCAAGAGCATTATCTGGAAGTGGATTATTAAACACTTTAGGAATTCATCACAAAAGTAAATACAATGCTTTTGCTTTGGCGGATGATATTATGGAGCCTTTTAGACCGATAGTTGATGAAAAAGTAGTTGAAATTATGCAAAAGTATGATGAACAAGAATTGAACACCTTAATTAAATCAGAATTATTGCAAATTTTAACCAGAACTGTTTACTTTAAAGAGGAAAAAAGTCCACTCATGGTTGCTTTGCAAAAAACAGCACGTTCTTTACAACAATGTTATACTGGTCATCGAAAAAAAATAAAATATCCAAAACTATGGAACTAAACGGATATAGAATTATGTGGCTATTTGTATTTTTTGATTTACCAACCGAAACAAAAAAAGACAGAAGAAATGCTTCTGGATTTAGGAATAATCTTTTAAAAGATGGATTTGCCATGATGCAATATTCTGTTTATGTTCGTCATTGTGCTAGTAGTGAAAGTGCTGATGTTCACGAAAAAAGAATTTATAAACTTTTACCGCCTTTTGGAAAAGTAAGTGTATTAAGAATTACTGATAAGCAATTTGGAAACATTTTAAATTTTTGGGGTAAAGCCGAAGTTCCAAAAGCACCTCAACCTACACAATTAGAATTATTTTAAAAACAAAAAATGCCTCAATCTTGCCTTATCATTGCAAAAAAGAAGCATTTTTTATTACGATATTTTGATTTAACTATTTGATTATTAGTAGGTAACAAATCTACTAATATCGTGTTTTCTAATCTTTAATCAAACCACAACTATCTACAGTGTATTCTTCTTGTGGTTCATGTTAGAGGAATCCATTTAAAAAAAATGCATATTAGCTTTTTAGAAAAAATTAATTTAATGTTTTTAGAAGAATAATTTTGCCTATACACATTTTAAAAAAAAACAAATGACAACAGCCTGCAATGAA
>JACCDZ011712217.1_pt1 | contig 49084 bp, 71 predicted proteins | sample 7449551 | NCBI WGS metagenome assembly JACCDZ01 (sample SAMN15323452, study PRJNA562643) | freshwater metagenome | isolation source: river surface water | place: USA:Blue River Watershed | collected 2017-08-18
TCCCAAGCTTTCGACTCCAAGCACATCAAGCGAGAGTTCGTGGAAAACGGCTATCTCCCACCGTCGCCGTACAAAGAACTTGACCTCATGCGAGTCGTCAAGTCTCAGTTCAAATTCCCTAGCAACAAGCTTGACTACGTATCTCAAAAGCTCGGAGTCGGCTCCAAGGTGAAACACTCTGGTTTCCAGCTGTGGATTGACTGCATGGCCGGTGACAACAAGGCGTGGAAAGAGATGAAGGAATACCAGATTCAGGACGTAAATCTGCTGGTTGACCTTTATGAAATCCTGAAGCCGTGGGTTAAAAACCACCCACACGCAGGCCTGCATGATGGCATCGACTCATCGTGCTCTAACTGTGGTTCACAGAAACTAATTCGCCGTGGCTACACTCACACGACAACCGCTGCTTACCAGCGTTACGTGTGTGGAGAGTGCGGTAAGTGGCTACGAGGGGATAAGCAAGTTGCGAAAACTGTTTATCGCCCTATCTAAACCCTTCAGGCGTAAACCGGCAGAGGTTGCATACGTTGAGTATCTGACCGAAACCTATTACGATGAAGAAGAGAACATCGAGTACGTCATTCGTTTCGTGTGCAAGTGCGAAGAAAGAGTGATTAGGCTCACCGACTTCGGCAGTTTCTACTGCCCTCACTGCGACAGGATTTGCTATGCCGGCAAGTCCTGCTTGCAGTGCAAGACGCTTTTTGAGGAAGAACCAGTAACCGAAGATGAGTGAAGTAAAAGTTGTTGAAAACTTTATGTCAAATGAAGATGCCTCAATCGCAATCAGCATAATCAACGGCCTAATGGAGGGTCAAATAGCCTCCAGAACGGCCACAGGAAGCGCACTGAGCGACTTTTACGCAGACCAAGGAGAGAGAGCCGTATTCTCTCAGCCAGAGGCCCCTGAGGCGATTGAGATTGTCAAGCGATATTCAAAGAAGGTAGCCGAAGAAGTTCTGAAACAAGACCTCGCGGTTCACGATTGCATCTTTGTGCATTACGGACCGGGTTCTCGCGTCGAAGAACACATGGACTTTGACTTTGAAGATGACTGTGCTGACTGCCTGTATGCTGCAGTAATCTACTTTGACGAAGATTACACTGGCGGAGAGATTTACTTCCCAAAGCTGGGAGAGTCTTATAAGCCAAGCGCAGGTAGTATAGTGGTATTTCCCCAGAGGGACAACGACTACGTTCATGGGGTTAAAGAAATACAAGCCGGCACAAGGCACATGATGAACATGTGCCTAACACCAAACAGAAACAGAACACCAGAGAAATACAAGCAATAGGAGAAAAATGGACATCAAAGTAATTGGCAACATCCCTCAGTACGCACAGCAGGGGGATGCTGGTGCAGACCTAATAGCAACAGAAGAGGTCCTACTCCGAGCTGGAGCCAGAGCAATTGTGCCAACAGGCACATGGTTGGAAATCCCAGCCGGCTACGTTGGCCTGATTCACCCTCGCTCAGGGCTTGCTGCAAAGCAAGGCATCACTGTGCTGAACGCACCGGGAACGATCGACTCAGGCTTCCGAGGCGAAATCAAAGTCATCCTCTCAAATCAGAGTGCAAGCACTGTGGTAATCGAGAAGAACCAGCGAATCGCGCAGCTAGTTATTCAAGAGTTTGTAACTGCAAACTTTGTGGCGAGCAATAATCTAGAAGACAGTCTTCGCGGAGAAGCAGGCTTCGGCTCCACCGGCAAATAATTAGATAAAGCAAAACCCCCGGCTCACCTCATGACCGGGGGTTTTGTCTTGTCGGGTATTTCCTACCTACGGTAATAGGAGGCCTGCAGTGGAAACAGCAACTGCAGCTAGTGCAATCCAGACAGCAATCTTACTGTTTCTGTCGTCCCTTTGGGTTTTCAATTCTTTAATGTCTAGCTCGATTTCGTTAATACGAACATCTTGAGCGTCCTGTTTCTTTTCCATACGCTCTTGGGTTTCACGCACGTAGCGCATACCTTCCTCGATACGCCCAATTGCTACATATAGTTCTGGTGATTCTGACATTAGCGCCCTGACTCGTCCTTTTCCTGCAGTCGAGAAAAAGACTCGTTCATTTCACGCTTGCTAATCTTGCCATCATCTAGGTAGTTCTTTGACATCTCTTCTGAGACCTCCATCAAGCCAGCGATAACAGCCAGCGCAACGGTCTTCCAGAACTCGATGCCAAACGCAGACGCACCAACGAAGGTGCCGCTTACTTTTAAGATTGAGTAGGCTAAAGTACGACCAGTGAGGTCTTTAAAAAGAGATGTATTCATGAATACCTTATTGTCGTCGATATGCCCACTCAACTAATACAAGTATACCCTATCCGAGCTTGATGATGTCGCCCGGATTAAGGCCCTTGTTGCCGTTTAGCTTCTGCAATTTCCTGTAGTCGAGCTTGTGCTTTTCAGCAATTGCCCAGTAAGAATCCCCAGCCTTAACCTTGTAGGTTTTAGCAACATGCTTCTTTGGTGCTACCGTAACCTTTTTAATTGGCACAACAGCAGCTTTAAGTACACCCGGCGTTGTGTTGGCGACAAGCGGAGAATCCTCAGGAGTTGCAACATCAGCGAACGCTTTTGCTTCGTAAGCAGCAATAGCTGCACGAGTGAACTTGACAGGGTGAACATAGCCCTTACCGTTTGAAGTCCAGACATATTTCTTACCCTTCGTGATTTCCCAATGCAAGTGCTTGCCGGTGACCATGCCGGTTGCGCCCATGATTCCAATTACGGTTCCAGCAGTAACCTTCTGGCCAACCTTCACTTTGATTGAGTCTTTACGCATGTGCGCATGGGTGCTGATAAACCAGTCACCATCCCATTTGAACAAGATTTGAACGTAGTAACCAAAGCCACCGACTGAGCCGTCCTTGTTACGTGCCTTTGAAGGGCCGGCATAGATTACCTTGCCATCAAAAGGCGCTTCAATGTAGGAGTTGTAGTGCTTGCTCCAGAGGTCGATTCCGTTGTGGTGCTTACGTGTGCCTTCGACTGGGTGGATTCTCCAGCCGAACTCTGAAGTTACGTGCCAGTCTTTAGACCGGCCCTCTTTACCATTTAGCGGTAATTGTGGTTTAGCCATGTCGACTCCTATGCGAAGGTGCTAGCGTTCCACACTAGCTGAAGGTCGGTTTCTGCGGTGCTACCATTGCAGCGGAATACACGAGCGGTAAAGCCGGTGGTTGTCGGTGCTCCAGCGATTGAAACTGCATAAACGCTCATGCCGGTTCCGCCTTCAACGGTTGCTGTAATCTTTGGAGCTGACGGGAACGCTGTGGCAAATAGCACAGCAACGTCTACGGTTGAGCCGGTTGCTGATGGGCCAGTGAATAGCTTCCGCTCAGAATAAATGCCAGCAGCGTCTGCCTTCTCAGCAAGGTTCTGGAAGTGGGTTTCGAGTGGAGCGATGCTATCGCTTGATGTCGGGTAGGTTACGCCTTTAAACGTCGCTGCCATTTACTTCTTCTTTCGAGGTGTCTTTTTCTAGTGCCGTGATTGTTGCTTTTAGGATTGCAACCTCCTCAGATAGAGCACCAATCTGCTCTCTGAGGTTTTTCATAATTTCTCTGAAATCAATGTCTGTCATTTTTCGCCCTTCTTATTTGTTTTCTAGTAATTCAACTTTAGCAGAAAGCTCCTGCAAAGCTCCCACAAGAAGTGGGACAAGCTTTGACTGGTCAATGCCTTGGTAGTCTGGGTTGCCGTCTTCATCAACTGCATCCTTCTCTCCATGAATAGCCTCTGGCACAACCTCCTGAACCTCGTGTGCGATAAAGCCGTCTACGGTCCTGCTTGGGTCTGCAATAAAGTTAAAGCGACTTGGCTTCAAGCTGTTTAACCTCTCAAGAGCAGAGGTCATTGGTACAACGTTTTCCTTGAGGCGGTAGTCTGAGGTAGTGTTGTACGCCGTTGAAGATGTAGTTACAGAGATGCTTCCAATAGTGGTGGTGCTGTACTGGAAGGCTGCTATTGCACCAGTTGTCGATGCCCTAGACATTGCCAGCACAACTCCGGCATTTGTTGCGCGGATGCTGCCATCTGCAATGTGAGCCTTTCCGGCGGTCTGCCAAGACGCGAGCATGGTGCCGCCAGTGAATTCGGCCCTACTGTCTAAGTAAATAGCAAGACCACTAGACAGCTCTAGGCCATTATGCCCGTAAAGCTCCGCATTAGACAGGTTTCCGCCCAAACGCAAAAATGAGTTGTACCCAGTGCTTAATGCGTTCACGGTCAGGGTATCCGCTCCAACCGTAATTGAGGTTGCAGGCACTAAGCCGTTTTTAATCTGCAGAGCAGGGAATCCGATAAAGTTTCCCGGATAGGAGGTGATTGAGCCACCAAATCTCTCGACACCTTCAGTCAAATCATAAAACTCAATATCGTCGCCACTAAGAATAACCCTACGCCCAGTCTCTGCGGTTCTAATGGTGATACCAGTCAAGATTCCGGCGTTAATATTTCCAGCATTGATGGTGTATTCACTGTCAACGCTACCAAGGCTGGTGAGCCCTAGGATTGCATTGTTTGCATCCGTAGCAGCAGCAGCAGCGTTAGTCACTGCAGTGTCGAGCCTGCGGTAAGAGGCGGCCAACTGAGCGTCACGTGCTACGTTATTGGTCTCATTCTTCGAGAGAGTAGCCTGAGTATTAACAAGGAGCTTCTCGACCTCACGAGCCCAAGGCTGGGCCAGCGTTGAAAGGTTGTTCTTTGGTAAGGCCATTATGCACTCTCCATTAATGGAATGACGGTAAACTCGTTGAAGCGTAGGTTGTCGTCAGGGTAAAGGTCTGGGTCTAAGGCGATAGAAGTAAAATCAGCAAAGGTTTTGCCGGTCCACTTAGAGTCAAAATCTGACATCATGGCACAAGGAGTAGCAACCATTGACGCAGAACCCGGACCATAACTCACTGAGGTGATTCGGAACTTATTGCTTCCATGTTCAATTATAGAGCCTACTGTTTCTGCGAAAGAAACCTCAGAGTGGCGAGTCTGATTCAGCAAGATTGATGGGCCACAGATAGCCTGAGCTGCTGCTACACCACGCATGGCCATGTCTCGTTGGTTGGTAATGAATGGGTTATCAATAGAGCTTGCCGTATCTTGAGACGTGTAAACATCCGATGCGCCGGTGTAGAAGAAGTGCTCAGTCTTTTCAAAGAACACTCCTGTGCCGACAATCCAGAGTGCAGGGTAATCAGCCTCGCCGCTGGACTCAATACCAATTTTGTAAGGCGCTGGAGTTACCTCAGTCAATGGGTCGGCTGATGTAGGCATAGTAACCGACGCTGGGGCAATCATGACGATTTCAATTTCGTTAGGGTTCTCAGTCAAGGACACGGTCAAGCTGCCGCCTTCAGCAGCCCACTGGTCAGGGTCGATTGGCAGGTCATCGCTACCGACGACAACGTACTCGCCCTGTGTGCCAGTGTAAGGCAGTTCCGTAATTGCAGCAACACACACAGGCTGATTCACAGACTCTAGTGAGGCGTTGATAGCGAATCGCTTTACGAGCCTTTGGCCAGCCTCGACTTGCATGCTGTCAGTAATTGAAACACTCTGATTAGTCGCAAATAAAGTGCCTTGGATGTTCTGCTCCTGAATGACCCGGTCAAGTCCATAAACCGTGTTGTAGTTCTGGATAGAAACCTTCTTGGCAGCATCAAAGCTGTTAATCTCGAGCGAACTCGAGCTTGGTGATTTCTGGAAAATCAGGTTGCGGTCTTTTGCTTTACGGAATACCAGCTGGTCAAGTTCAATGACCATCTCAATGCCGACGTTGTCAGTTTCACTCAGGCTTACAGCAGCACAGAGCATCTTCAAGTGCTCCCAGACATTGCCCTTCCAGCCGATAAAGTTGACCGGCATTGCGTCGAGCTCAAGTGCAAAATCTTCTGTCCAGGTTGGGGTAATGCTAACAAGGTCGCAGTAGGTGATGATTGCGGTCATTAGGGTTGCGCCAGCACCGCCGTGTGGAGGCGCAGTCTTCTCAACATTCAAACGCCACATCAAAGTGTTGCCGATAATTGAAGCAGAGTGCTCACCTACGGAAACTTGACGAACCTGAAACGCTACCGAGCCCTGCTCGGTATCGGTCAGGGTGACCTCGTTGTTAATTAGCAAGGCGCTGTTAGGGTGAGTGTTGCCGTCTTTATCCTTAAAAATAGCCGGCCCAGACACGTTCACCTGACCAGCGCCACCGGTTAGGTTTGCTGGCTCAAGAGAGGTTACATCCTCAGAGTACGAGAATGAACTAGGTACGCCTTTTTCAAAGCGACCGCTTCCCGAGTTGCTGACAATCGATACGCTCATTTTTATACCTCGATAAGAGTGGCTGACATTCCAACCTGCCCGTTGTTAATTGCGGCAGAGTAATATTCTATCTCAGGGCTGGTTGCGAACTCTAGCGCCGTTGTACCTCGACCAGAGATAAACGCACCGGTCGCTGGCGTGGTTCCGGTAGGTAGCAGCTGTGCAATCATTCCGGTCAGGTGCATTACGGTTTCGGTCACTCCAGTTTTTGCGAAGTAAACCTCTACCTTACGTGCTGAGGTGCTTGCGAAAGAGGTGTTTACGCGAGTGGTCGTTCCAACGCCAAGCGTAGTTAGCTGGACATCAAGCCCGGCAACTCCAGCCGCGTCGTAAGGTGTTGCAAAAACTCCACCATTGGCATCGATTGAACCATGAGCACCCAGCCAAAGAGTGTAGCCTTCGGGAATGTAGAAGGTTTGCACACGGCTAATGAATACGTCAGGACTACTTACTGTGAACTTTGCGGTCGTTGCAGGGTACTCTTGAGTGTTTGACCCGACTAATCCGCTGATACTCGCTGTGGTGACAGTCTCTTGAGTTACATCAACGTTGGTGTTGAACACGCTTGACCAGTCGAAGTCAATTCCGATAAATGGCGTTGCCCACGCAGGTGCGAACATGTTTGTTGCCAGAGCGTAAGGGTCGTTCCAGAAGTACGGCCCATCGCCATAGATGCCATCAGCAAAGTCCTTGACCGTGTGAAGGCTGTTCTCGATGGCAGGGTCATTCAACGAACCCAGCCAAGATGCCTCAAAACGGCGGTGTGAGCCCTTAGAGCGTTTCACTGACATCTCGCCATTAAGAAGTAGGTTCTCAGAAGTCCACCCCATTGACGAGGCTGTCATGCCCGACTGAGGGGCAACAATCCAAGTCTGCTTGATGTCGTTACCGAAGTAAACTTTTCTTGACATTAGTTAGAACCTCTCTGGGCTAGGATTACGTTGCCAGCGTTAGCTGAGGCTGCAATTCTTTGGTTGTCTGTGTAAAGGTTTACTGGCCGGTCAATTGCTGCACGAAGTAGCGCCCTATCGTCCGGTGACAAGTAAACGACCTGCGAGGTTGCAGCAGCAGAAACGCTAGTCCCCTTCGGCATTGAGCGTGGTGCTCGTTGCTGGTTGATAGCGTTCATGAAGTCCAGTCCGTATGCGCTAACTGCGGATGCCTTCATGACAAACTCACCGTTTGAAAGCATTGTAGGGATGCTGTCGCTAGTGCTGCTTCCAGCGCCCGAGACATAACCACCAGTGGCCATGCCTTTAACCTTAATCTCTAGCCTAGCCAATTCATCGGCCCAGCGCCTAGTGCTTGACTGGAAGTTAGCTCGATCAATAAGGTTTAGGTCACCCTTCTTCAGTTGCTCTTGGCCTGTAGCAATGGAGGCTCGTAGTGATTCAATCCTGGCTAACACAGCTAGCTTCTCTAAGCCAATAACGTTAATCTTAGAGGTGTAGGTGCCCTTAGAGGCGTTAAGCTTTGCTACGTACTCAGTCACTGCTTGAGTAGCAGCATCTACGTTTGACCTGAACTCGACCGTCACATCACGAGGGGTCTCGTCTGCCACAGTCTTGAACTCGCTGAACAGGTTCACATAAGGCTGAATGTCTTCCTTAGCGTAACCTGCAGCTAGGGCGTTCTCTTGGAACTTGCCAGACAACTCAGTAATCTTATCTTCTAGCGCCTGACCTTTGAGCCCGGTCTTTGCATACATCTCGATAAGGCCTTGGTAAGAACCGACCATGCCAAGCAATGCACTTCGGTTTTCAATAGCGTTCTTGCTGCCGCCCTTGGTGCTCATGCTGACATCTTCTTGAGCTTCAGCAAGCTTGTCAGCCTCATCGGCCAGTTTAGAGTCAACCTTGGCTAACTTGCCACGAATAACGGCAGCACGCTTCTCGTCACCGTAACGCTCTGCAACAGACAGCTGGTACTGAAGCACAGCCTTGTCGGCAGTCAGCTCCTTCTGTGCGTTTGTAGCGTCCTCGATTGCCTGAGCTGCACCGGCGGCCTTCTCTTTAATGGCAAACCATCCAGATGCAATCGCATCAAGCTCTTGCCTGCGGCCCATCTTAATCTCGGTCACACGAGAGAATACACTCGACAAGTCGGATGCGTAGTCGACAACTGTGCGAACCGCCTCGGCGACACCGTTAAGGCCTTCTGATAGGTCCTCTGACTCTTCCGTTAGGTCAGGGAATTGCACTCCAAGAAGCTCCATCAGCTTAGAGTTGTCAACGCCAGCCTTGGTGACACCGTCTACAGCGTTTGCAAGAAGCCACATCTTTGCCGCAGTTGCAGTAGCACTATCCCCAGAGTTTGCCAATGCTTCAATGAATGGCTTGGCGGCCTCAGCACCACCATCAGTCAGACCGACAAGGCCCTTTGTGATGCTGTCAATTGCTGCCTTCGTTTCGGGGCTGGCTTTTTTAATGTACTCTAAAGCACCCTTGCCCGGGTTGGCCAGAGCCGCCTTTTCGAGTTCAAGGAAGTCAATGCCGAGCTCCTTAAGGGTCTCGGAAGCGCCTGCACCGGATGCTTCCATCTGCTTGAACATGTTCTGCACAGCTTCGTCATTAGCCAATGCGTTCGCCAACCAAGCTTGACTGTTCTCGCCCAAGTACAGTGTTTGGGTTTTAACTGTCTCGTTGACATCAGAAATCTTGCTATTCAGGGATGCTTGACCGCCGGTCACGGCTTCAAGTGTGGTTATGTACCCCTTAGCAACAGTGCTTGTCTCGGTCACCTTGCTCTGGTATTGCCCAAAATATTCAGCACCGTCTTTAACGGCCTTGGTGTCTTGGTACATTGCGTCACGGAATGACGCAAGGCCGCCGCCTGCGTTCGCAAGGTCTACAGTGACCTTGCCTAACTCTACAAAGCTGCCGATTAGAGAGATAATTCCGAGTGCAGCAGTTGCTACTCCCATAGTTGAAAGTGCAGCAGAGAAGAAGCGTGAGCTTACCGCTGCAGCCCTAGTCTGCTTGCTCCAACCATCCAGAGCCACGGAGCCATCAAGGGTTCTGCCCGTGACTGTACCCTGAGTTCTAGCTAGGTCATATTGCGAACGTGTTAGGAACTTGACCTCACCATTGGCCATTTCAACTGCACGCTGTAGGCCAAGCATGGTAGATATGCTGTTCATGATTCCGCCCTTGGCGAGGTCTCCAGCACGACCCATCTGAATCATTGCGGTACGCATAGCAAAGAGCTGTGCCGTAGCCTTAAGGCTTACAGCCTTGAACGCTGTTAGTACGGCTATAGAGGCTGTCATACCAACCACTAACGGAGTAATGAGCTGGCCGAATGGTGTCTTAAAGAACTTCTCAGCTGCTGTCGATATCTCCTTGAAGGCATCAACAAGCACACCCATAGGCCCGATAAGCCCCGAGCCTACAGAGTCAGCAAGAGACTGTAGGGTGTTGAGTAGCATCTGGAACTTAGCGTCTAGATTGTCTGCAGTCTTTGCGTATGCATCCGCGAGGAAGGTGCCTTCTTCATAAGACTTCTGAGAATCCGTCAGGGACTTATTGTAGATGTTCATGTTCTGAGAAAGTCGCTGAAGAACGTTAGTCTCACGAGTCTCAGTAAAGCCAAGAGAGTCCATTGCTGCAGTAAAGTTCTCTACAGAGCCAAGTCCAGTAAGCAGCGAGTTGAAGAACTTCTGAGGGTCAGACTTCCATAGAGAAGCAGCTTCCTGCGCACTCATCCCAGCAATCTTACCGAAAGCTTCAAGCTTCTCACCGCCCATTTCAGAGGCACGAGTAATGTCAGCAAAGACTCGAAGCACAACGCCTCGAGCCTGCTCCGGCGCGATACCGAGCGAGGCGAGGGTTGTTGCAAAAGCAATAGTTTCATCAGCTGCAAAACCGGCACCAGTAGATGCTGCGGCGATAGATTCAGTCAGGCCTAGGATTTCCTGCTCGGTAGCAACGGCGTTGATACCAGTAAAGGCTACAGCAGAGCCAAGCTTATTAAAGTCAGATGGGTCAATGTTTGCAAGTGCTGCAATTCGACCAAACTTCTGTGCGGTCTCATCGATCGTTGAGCCTGTCACGGCTGAGAAGGCTGCAACGTTCTGGGTAAACTCTTCAATGCCAGATGCGGTAATACCCATCTGTGCACCAAGTGTTGCAATCTTGCTCATGTCAGCAAATGCAATTGGCATCTCTTGGCTCATCTGGAGGAGGCTAGTGCGGATGCCATCAATTTCATCAGGAAGCGGCTGCATGGCTCGTTCAACAGATGTGAACGCTGCTTCAAACTGAGCAGCGACCACTACTGTGCTAGCCAAGGCGGCGGAAAGAACTGCAGCTTTTCTAGCAACGACATCGTAACCATTAGCTTGGTCGTACAAAGCGTATCGACCGGTGACCATTGCGTCGAGTTCTTTTTGCTGAATCTTTAGACGACGTGAAGCGTCTTCACGAATTGCTTGACCATGCAAGCGGTCCATCGCCATTCGAGCACGAACAGAACGTGCTTGCTCTGCGTCACGCTGACGCATAGAAGTTACTGCTAGGCGGTTAAACTCAGCGTCTTCTTGAGCAACCTTTTTAGCACTCTCAGAAACCCTTTGGTTCAGGGCGATTCTCGTCGCAGCAAGAGCGGCTAAGTTTGTGCCTTCAGGCAGCGCTGGAATGGCAGGAGCGTTGAACTTGCTGCCAAGCGACGGAGTAGCCTGACCTCTAGGGCCTTGGCTTCTTGCTCGGTTCTCAGCAGCAATGTCCTGCATCGACTGCTCGTGGAGGCGGTCTGCTTCCTTGCGAGCTGTCGTGTAAACGTCTTTAATTTCGCTGGCAGCCTTAGCGCCCTCGTTCTTGGCAGAACCAGTTGACATCTTGCCGGCAGACTCAGCCTGCTTAACGAGGGTCGCTAGGGCAGCAGCAGCGCCCTGCATCTCAGCTACGAATTGTTTGGCATCAGCCGTAATTCTGGCGTGAAATGAGGCTTCGTTTGACATTGGACCACCCTAAAAGGAAATAAACTCTATACCTATTCTACCGCATACTTCTGAGACAGTTGCTCATAATATTCGGTGCGAGTAGGCATTGGTCCGTTATCATAAGTATACGCCGTAACATACGGATACTCTCCGTAAGACTTCTTGGAACTCTTCTTCTCTTGACTCTCTTGCCACTTGTCAAGTTCTGCTTTTGCAAAGCACTTGGCAATCTTCACTTTGAAGCCAACATTAGAAGCCTCTTCGTTGCGACAAACCCAAATAGGGTGACCACATTCGTTACAGGTTTCATCCTGTAGAATCTGGTAAGCCTCAAGTAGCATGAAGTCAAACGGGGTCCAAGGGTCGCTAGGCTGCTCGTGGAACAGCATAGCGACTGGGCGCACACCGGCAGAAAGGGCTGCCTTAATCTTTACGATGTAGTGCCTGTTGCCCTCCCAGGTTAGGACTTCGGTAAAAAATCTGCGTTGGTCATTCCTTTGAAGTAACCAGTAGCTAGGGTTAGTTGTTGCATGGTTGACATGAGCATTGCCCATGAGTCAATTGGTAGGAAGTTTCGGAAGTCTTCAACGTCTTCTGCAGTGAAGATTCGCTCGTCAAGATTGCCGTTGGCATCCTCAACCTTAACGATGTTTGCAGCAACTAGGTTAGCCATGTATCGCTTGTACCAGTTATCGGAACGCTCACCGTTCTCGGTTGGGTAGTTCTTCTCAGCGTCTGCTTCTGCGGCCTCCACGACAAGCTGGCCAACTCCACGCATGTGGAAAACCAATCTTGAGTCACGCACACGAGTTGCAAGCTCTGTGGCTAGGGCCTCGGCTGCAGCGTGCTCTGGGGATTCCGGGACTAGCAGTGCTAGCTGAGACTCTACCTGAATAAGGTCAAATGCAGCCTCAGCATCTGTGTAAATCGTCACAGACTTGTGTGGGTAGCCACGGCCTTTGATTACTTCGCTGAGATTAAAAGAACCCTGAGCTTGGGCCTCTTTGACCAGCTGCAGAGTTGTGTCTATGGTTGTTGCTTCGCTCATTTTTTGCGCCTTTCAAAAGTTTAACGCCCGTTTTAAAAGGTTTAACGTCGGGTGGGGAGAATGGGCGCAAACCCCACCCGACGAGCCTTATTAGGCAGCTACAGTTACGTTAACGCCTAGCTGACCCTGTGGCATGAAGTTAACCATGAACTTAACAGAGTCTTCACCTTCAGTGTTGTCCATTACTGCGTCAGCAACAAACTTGTAAACTGAAACGATGTCGGTCGCAACGATCGCACCTGAACCTGAACCAGTGCGAACAACCAAGAAGCCGGTGACGCGAGCGTCAGTAGCAGCCTTGAAAGTGTCGAACGCCTCAGCGTATGCACCAGTGGTCTCCGAGGTGATTCCACGGAAGAAGGTTAGTGAGCCAGCGAACTGAGCGAAACCACGAGCCTGTGCGTTTGACTTGTCAGCGATACCCTTGTCATCAATCTTGTTTGACTCGGTAGCACCTAGGTCGTAGCCATCCCATGCAATAGCAGTGGTTAGCTCAACACCGGCAGTAATCTCAGCAGCGCTTGGGCCAGAGATGAAGTCGTTCTCATCTGCAACCTCAGAGGTTGGAACCCAGTAAACCGATAGGTTACCGTTTGACTGAAGCTTGGTTCCGGTTAGACCCTTGGTCACAGGACCAGCGCCAGCGGTACCAGCAGCAGTTGCAACGTTAACTGCAAGCTCACCAGTAATCAAGAAGCGAGCACCAAGACGAATCATTTCGCCATCGCCAATAATGTCGATAGGGAAGTCGGTGGTTACACCGTAGACTGAAACTAGGTCGCCAGCAGCAAATGCAGCATCGTGCAACTTACCAATGCGCTTGATTAGGTAATACTTAGTGCCAACTGGAGCCAAGCCAAACAAAGTCTTGAATAGGTTGTAAGCAGAGTCTGCAGCTGGGTTAGCGTCACGGAAGCCATCAAGAGATGCCTCGTAGTTGTATAGGGTTGGGGTCTCAACGTTAGCGTTGTCAACAATGGCAAGCGAAGTGTCGCTGTCAGAGTCGGTCATGTTGAGGGTGTAGTCGTCGGTGACGGCTTGTGAAATGTTGAATACCTTAGTTGCGTCAGTTAGCTGTGCAAGGGTCGGGGCCCAAGTCGAAGCAGTAATGTCGGCACCGCCGAAAGCGTCAGCGGATGCAACATAAAGACCAACGTTAGGTCGAAGCATCTTTGTAGACATCTTCTATTCCTCGTTCTCTTCGATTTTAATTTCAGGCTTTACCAAAACTGGTTCGACCTTTGGAGCAGGCTGCTCCGTCTTGTTTTCTTTCTTTGGTGCAGCCTGAACCTCAGCGCCTACGGCAACAAGGTTCTTGCCCAAAACTGGGTGTCCGATATAGTGCGCAGGAACATCGGCGGTTAGGCCGGTCCTTTTGTTTAGTGCTTGAGCCATTACGGTCCTTCCAATACTAATTTCTATGATACCACAGTGTTGACTGCAAAGGTAAAGGAAACCTCTGAAACATACTTCACTGGGCGTGATGCAGAATCTTGAACCGAGTAGGTTTTCCCCACGGTTTCCGGCTCCAAGACACCTGCATCCGATGGCTTGAATCCGGTTAGTTTGTCGACCACAAGGTCAGCAACTTGACGTGCTGAACGCTCGGTTGGGCCTACGCACATGACTGTAACCGCAGAGCGGCCAAGGTCAGCTCGTGGGCCAGTAATTCCACGTTCTAGTGCAATCTGCACAAAGCCTGCATAGCTTGCGACAATGAAAGGGAGAAGCTTGCCGTCTACGTAAGTCAACTGCTTGTCGTCAGGTACGCCATTCTCGTAGACTGTTTGTGCGAGCTCGTTGAGCTTAGTTGTAATCTGGTCGTGAATCGGTAGTAATGCTAGTGCCATTAGAACCTTGCCTGCTTTCTGGACGCTGGTTTAATCTTGCTTGCCGTGTAAGCCTCAAAGCCTGCTTGGCTGCTAATTCTAGAAGCGTCAATAATTCGTTTGTTTAAGTCCTGAGCTTGCTGTCTCATAAAGTCGTTGTAAGCCCTGCGGTTAGCTCGAACCGAGAAGGCTTCACGGGCTGCTCTCTGTGCATCAGAGAGGTCCGGGCTTGTTAGTCTCCAAGCAGTATCAAAGTCAACCTGCTTGCCGGCAACGCCTCGCATGAGCGATAGCACAGTGCCACCACGAGTATCTTTAGAGCCACGTAGGAAGCCTTTTGCCAGCATCTCTTTGCGGAAGTAAGGCTTCATCGCTTTGTGTGCTCTGGCAGCAGAGTGCATGCCCTTACCGCTCTTGATGTTCTTGCCGTACTCTTGGTCCATGAAGTAAGCTTCGCCACCGGCTCGCTCTGTCAAGAGACCAAACTCCGCACCAACAATCCCATCAGAGTTGACAGGGAATGTATCAAAGCCAATCATTCTGGACATCGTTCCAGAGTCGACACGTGCGCCGTACTGGTTCCCACGTCTCATGTTCTCTTCACGGTGCCATCTAGTGCCAGTAGGGCTTCCAGATAGGACCGCAAATCGCTCAATCCACTCAGCAGCGTGACGGCCATACCAGTCAACAACCTGCTCAATATTCTTCAGGTTCTTGTCGATATACCTGTCCAGCATGCGATTAACCGAGGCCTCGTTAACATTCCACTTGGCCTTGGCTGAAATCCTGCTAGACACTACGGCGAACTTCCTCATCGATTTGGCACACGAGAACCCGATTCCATGCGTTAGAGCTGTTAGTCGAGCTCAGGACTGTGAGAATCATTTTCTCTAGCGAGGTGTTGTAAGGTGCCTTGGTTACGAAAATCTGAGACCCAGCAATTACATCGAGGTCGCCGGGGTGATTGAAGTGAACCTCAACCATCGAGACCTGACTAGGATTTGACTCTGAGTCAGCATTTGATGGTTTACGAATCGGCTGGATACGTGCTCGACCGGTCCAGAGAACGGTTCGTGAGCCAGTCCAAGAGTTAGTCGTAGGGTTGTAAACGCTGTCGCTAATATTCGAGTCGAAGATTTCGATTTGAGCCAAGTTGAAGCCCTGCTCGACTAGTAGGTTGTGCGAGAACCATTTAGGGCTAACTGCTGCTCTTGAGTTTAAAGCCATGAGTTATCCCAGTTCTCGGTGTTACCGACAATCTGGAACGCATCGTATGAATCGTATTCGTCGTCTTTGTCGGCTTCTGCAAACAGCGCCTTAGACTGCTCTCGCAGTTCGGCACCCAACTTTGCACCATCGGTGCTGAGGTCGTAAGTCTTGATGACCTTGTTAATCAAAGCCTCTGAGGTGGCAAGGACTAGCTTGGCTTGAGCAGCAGAACGCTTAACGTTGTCTGCGTAAAGAGATAGGAACGCACTAATCTGAGCGTCGTTGAATAGGTACTGAGGCACCGCATCTAGGTCCTTAGTGTTCTCTAGCTGTTCCGTGTCCGGAATCAGTAGTCTTACTTGACCAACGGTAGTTGAGTAGTCTGGTGGGAATAGGTCTGCCATACTACTATTCTACCTTATCTTTTCTTGTAGAACTCCAGATTGCCAGAAAGCCTAGTATCCTCAGGGCTAACCTCAGAAGCTTTCAGCCCATACTCAAGTGCTTCCTCGTAGAAGCCTAGCTTGTATGCCGATATTGCTGCAAGGTCGTAAGGTAAAGAACCCCAAGCAAAATCTTCGCACAAGTAGTCAAGTGGCTTCTCTTCAATCTTCAACGCATCCAATGCCGCCCAGTAGCAGTTCTGGAAGTCGCCGGCATGGTAGTGGTGCAGTGCTAATTCCACAATCGATTCCCTGCGAGAGCCGTCTTGGGCTATTGCAGAGTTCAGCCAGCTAGCCGCCTTTGATGGTTCACACTTGGCCAAGAACCGCAGTGCAGCAGCTCTCTCTGCTGGCCAAGTCGCTTTAGGCAGTGCAAGATAACGCTTGAACTCAGCAATAGCCTCATCGTAGCGCTCGTAGTAAAAGTATTCACGAGCTAAGTAGAAGGCATTTCTGTCGTCTGTTGGGTCTTCTTTTGTTGATAGTTCAAGCAAGTGGAAGTATTGACCACGGCTCTTTGAATGGTCTGGGTAGTGGTGAATCTCAAGACCGACCCACTCTTGGACCTCTTTAATCCGGTCTGGGGTAATGACCTCATGCACAGGGTGCTTCCAGCGGTAACCGTGTCTAGAGTGAATCTTGTCTCCGCCGTACTGTAGCCCCGGTGAGCCGTCAGCAGCCCATGACCAAGTGTATTTATATCTAGGTCGAGTTGTGCCCTTGGCAACCTTCTCTAGCTCTTCACGCCATCCCGGCACAAGAACCTCGTCCATGTCCAGTGCAATGCAGAAGTCGATGTCGTCAGGGATTGCAGCAAGCGAGGCATTGCGAGCGTCGTCAAAACGCCAAGGCTTGATAGACACCTTAGTCACATTCACCCCGTTAGCAACTGCCTCTTCTACTGTGCCATCGGTTGAGCCAGTGTCTGCAATGAGCAGATAATCGGCATCTTTCGCCGACTCCGCCCATCGCTTAACAAACTGCTGCTCGTTTAGTGCAATTGCATAAACCGCAACTTTCATTAATCTTCCTTAAAGGACACGCCGTTAACGTCAATTGCTTCCCATTTGTGCACAGGGCAGGAAGCGTTAGGTAGGGCGGTCTTGGCTGGCATGATGCAGCCGCATTTAGTGCACTGTTGTGTTAGTGAAACAAAGAACTCGCAGTCACGACAAAGCTCCATGCGAGCTTTCTTGACATCTTCGGTAACTCGACCAATGTTCTTATTAAAAAGGTCCCAAGGTCTTGCTGGTCGCTCTGACATTACTGATACTTCTTTCTTGTCCAAAAGTTTCGCTTATACCATTTAAATGGTGGAAGAAGAACTTCATAGCCCTTCTCGTAAGAGTAAGACTTGCCTGTATCTACTATCTTACTAAACCAAGTCTCTCGCTTGAATGGGATTAGCTGAATCATCGGCGTACCAGCAGGGACAATACCTTCAAAGTCCTTCTTGAAAACAAAAGGAAAGTTCACAGGCATCGGATGCTTGTCGCAGTCTACGACTCCAGTGAATGCTTTAAAAGGCAGGTCCTCCCTGTTTAGCGGATGGGTAAACAGTACGCTATAGCCTCGGGGGGCTTTAATGTACCAAGAGTTTAGCCATTTGTGTGGCGTTGGGTCGTAAGCTTCGCCGACCTCAAAACCCTCAACTTGTGAAGGGTGGTGATCGCTTTCAAGCGAAACGCGCGACTGACTGAGGATTCTTCCGGCGGACTTATCCCACAAAACGTCAGCAGGCAGTGGAACTATATACCCTGCAGAAAAAGCATCAAGAACCGGCACGCACTTCTTGATGCTCATAACACCGTCTCTCACTCCGGGGATAGTCTTGTACCATTTTGGCAAAAACCTTACAGCCGGAGCCGGCTTCAAAATATCCGTCGAGGTGTCGACTGAATAGAACTTAATCTTCTTTTTCACTAGGCTTCTCCACTACTAGCTTTCCATCCACAGCCAAAGTCTCGCCTAGTACAGGGTATCCGTCCTCTGGGTTGAACAGGATGAATTCTGGCTCGCTAAGAATAAGTGCAGCAAACTTGTTCTGAGTCCTGAGCACGTCCTGAACAACGCCATCTAGGACAACGGCAATGTGGTTCACCTCGGCACTACTGAGGTTCACTGGAATGGTTGGGTCAACTATAGGGCTTTTTGGAGCTTCTTGCTTTTTGGCAAAAAGCTCTCGAAGTAACATTGCCATCGTGAAAGGCTTGTGACCAGAAGACTCATGCTTCACTACGGTGGTCTTGTTGTTTCCTTTAAACTTCATTAGTCGTACTTCTTCCTGTGCCACATAATCTTCTTATAAGCAGTCTCATCGCTTCGCACTAGGTTAGACAAGCTAGAGGCCTCGCCTTTCTGAGCGAAGTCATTATCTACCATTTTCCACGAGGCCCTTTTGACCGGCAATAGCTGGGCGATTGGAGTCCCCTGTGGAATAGTCCCGACAAAGTCACTCTTAAGGAAGAACGGAATATTACCTGCACTCCACATCTCGTCAGAGTCCATCAGCGCGGTTACTGTAGTGAACGGCAGGTCGAAGCGGTTGAATGGGTGACTCACAAGCACACTCCAACCACGAGGGGTCTTGATATTCCAGAGCCCAGACCAAACCATGTGAGCCCTGTCGTGTCCCGCCGGCCGTGGCATTGTTGAGCCGCTTTCATCGGGCCTTTGGTTGACAAAGTTTCCAGCCACATCAGGCCCATTCCATCGGAACCTAGCGTTGCCTTCTTCGTCTCTAGTGACATAGATGTCCACTGGCAGCGTAAGCATGTAGCCGCTAACCAAAGAATCCATATATGGCATGCACTTCTTTAAGCCAGCACCGCTGTTTCCATCAGCATCTGTATAGGTGCTCTCAGCAAGTCTGTACCACTCGGGTATGCGTGTCTTTGCTGGCACTGGTTTACCCAGCCCTAGTGGGTTATTCTCCGAAAAAAACCGTATTAATTTCATAGACGCTCCATTCTATCTACTTCAATTATACAGTTAGTTCTTCTTTATAGTCACCGAACCAATTGTGTAGTTCTGGGTGGCGTTTGATGGCTTCACTGAGATACCATACTGGGTTTCGATATTGATGCCAGATGGCGTGTAAACAATGTCACCATTAGTCTGGTTAACAAAGTTTGCGTCAGAGTATACCTGAGCGGTAATCTGGGACCCTGAAGTCTTCACACGCAAACTACCGACAATGCCGCTGATTGCATAGCTGTAAAGAGTCGTTATCGTGCCAGCAACGGAACTGATCACCCTCAGGTAGTTTGGGTAGACGTAGCCACAGTTGCAGCTGTAGACGCTGGAAGATGTGCAGTAGTCATACTGGTAGCCATTGCAGGTCGAAGTGTTCCAGTTGCCAATGCAGTTTGTTCCGGATGGAACATAAGGGTAGTAGCAGGTTCCGCCGGTACAGGACCAAGAGTTGCAGTAGTTGTACTTTGAGTTTCTAGAGTTACAAGTATTGTAGCCACCACAGCAGTAAGGGTTCCCTCCGTAAGCAGAGTTGTACTGGTTGCATGTTGATGAGTTCCAGCTACCAGTACAACCGTTCGGAGACCAAGCGTTGCATTGGTAACAAGCTTCACAGCCATACACGGAGTCGGTATCAATTCCGACCGCCACCCAGTTACCTGAATCTGTCACCCAAAGAGCAGCAGAGGCACCGCTGCCAATTCCAGACAGCTCAATGCTAACGTCCCTGAATGGCATTTCAACTGTAGCCATTGGGTAGTCTGTTCCGCTTGTAAATGCGCTAGCGCCAGATATGTTAAAAGAGCCACGAACAGCTTTCCAAGATGAACCATCAGGTGCTTTACCAAGCCCTGTCTGGTCTGTCCTAGAAAAGTCGTCTTGAAAAATCTTACGCACAGACGAGGCAGCGCCTCTGAGTGCTTTCTCAATACCCATTAGTTGACTGTATCTCCGTTCATAACCCAAAGGTTTGAACCACGCTTGATTAGCGTAGCCAGTGACCACTGGGCTCGAGTTTTATTGCCCGGCGTGTAGTTAAAAGTGACTGATGGTCCTGTAACAGTAACCTGTCCTGTGCCAGTCTGCATCAAGCTAATAGCGCTTCCGATAGGGAAGTTGACTGTACTCTCTGGCGGAATGGTAACAGTTACTGCAGAACTGCTACTAAATTCAACACATGCATCTCTGTCTGTGAGCACAAGCTCATAGGTAGTCCCTGCCTGCTGGTTGAAGCTAGTCAGGGTTGATGCAGTCGCACCAGTAGGTCCCGTAGGTCCAGTTGCACCCATTGGGCCAGTTGGGCCTGCGATGTTCGAGTCAGCGCCAGCAGGTCCTGTTGGCCCGGTTGGGCCTGTCGGTCCTGCGACAGTAGAGTCGAGTCCTGCAGGTCCGGTAGGGCCAATAGGGCCAATCTCTCCCGGAACACCTTGAATACCCTGAACACCCTGTAGTCCTTGTGGGCCTGTTGGTCCAGTTGGGCCCTGAGCGCCTTCAGCGCCAGTTAGTCCGGTAGCTCCGGTCAATCCCGTGGGACCGGTTGGCCCAGTCGGTCCTTGAATGCCTTGCGCACCGGTAAGACCAGCTTCGCCCTGAAGTCCTTGAGGCCCAGTCGGGCCAGTAGGGCCTTGAATGCCTTGAGCGCCAGTGGCCCCGGTGGGTCCTTGGATTCCTTGTGCGCCAGTAGGGCCAGTAGGACCGGTGTCGCCCAAGAAGCCTTGAGGTCCACTTGGGCCAGTCGGTCCGGTCGCACCTTGAATACCTTGGATACCTTGAATGCCCTGAGGTCCCGTCGGGCCCATCGGTCCAACAATCTGGCCTACGTTATTCCAAAGAGCGCCATCCCAAACGTAAAGGTCACCATCGGCTTCAACGATGTAAGCATCATTGATAGTGTTTCCTGTTGCTGGGAGAAGGGCCGTAGTGGCTACAGTTCCTTTAAGGCTGATTGAAGTACCAGCTGCACCCTGAGGTCCAGTTGGTCCAGTTGGCCCAGTCGGGGCTGGCTTGTTCTTCCAGAGCCCAGTAGAAGCTTCATAAGTCAAGACTTCTGCGTCTTGCTTGTTGGAGATTAGAACGTCATGCAACTCATCCAGTTCGTAACCGTTTTGAATTGAGATGTAAATGCCACCATTGCCAGCATTGCTCTTCTGCACAACACCAACGAAGACGGTGTGGTTAGGGGCAACTGGTTTGGTTGCAGTGTACGAGCCCGGTGTTGAGCCAAGCCAGAGAATGTCTCCTGCATTGTACGCAGACATGTCTAGGCCGTTTACAGTACCTCGGATTGTGACGTAGCCGAGCTGGCCAGCGGCAATTGGCTCGGTGACCATACCGATAGTCGCAGCAGAGGTAGCGTCTGAGGTGTTGTAGGCTCGCTTTACTGAAGGCTTGTCGCCTTGGGCTCCGTAAAGGTAAACAACTTCACCATCAAGAAGGGTTGTTGCTTCTGCATTTCGCACATAAGCAACAAACTCCTGCCCGAGCTGAAGCGTTACGTTGCCGCCAAGAAGTCCAACTTGAGGAGTTCCTTGAGCAGAGTCCCAAGTTAGTCGACCAACAGCCGAAGCCGCTGGGGCTGCCACGTTGAGCTGAAGGCCACCAAGTTCACTGACTCGGTTGGCATCGCGCTGCATAACAAAGTTAGCAGTATCAGTTGATGAGGAGTTAATGCCAATAATGGCTGAGGTCGACGCACCGGCGTTTGTAATCGGTCCGGTTACAGAAACTACCCCAGAAGGTCCTGTGGCTCCTACGGGGCCTGTAGGGCCTGTTACGGTGCTATCTGCGCCTGTGGCACCAGTAGGGCCAGTCGGGCCAGTTGCTCCATCGGCACCAATGTAGCCATCAGCACCCTGTGGGCCCATTGGGCCGGTTGCTCCAGTAGGCCCAGTCGGTCCCTGAGCTCCTTGAGGGCCATCGAAGCCTTGAATACCCTGCACGCCTTGAATGCCCTGTGGACCGGTCGGGCCAATTAAGCCTTGAGCGCCTGCAGGTCCGGTTGCGCCAACAGCGCCTTCAACACCCTGCAGGCCTTGAGCTCCGGTGGCACCGGTAGGGCCAGTTGGCCCCTGAATACCCTGCGAACCAGTCGAGCCGGTAGGTCCCGTAGGGCCTTGGATGCCCTGAGCACCTTCTGGGCCTTGCGCTCCAGTAGCGCCAACAGAACCTGTTGGGCCTTGGATTCCTTGAGGGCCAGTTGGGCCAACTTCGCCAGTAAGCCCCTGCATGCCCTGCATGCCTTGAGGTCCGGTAGCGCCTTGAGGCCCGGTAGGCCCCTGAGGGCCTATGTCGCCAGTGAGGCCGTCGTTGCCTTGGTCTCCCTTTGGCCCTTGAGGGCCAGTAGGTCCTTCAGAGCCCTGAGGGCCTTGAGGTCCTACAATCTGACCAACGTTGTGCCAGTCAGAAAGGGTCCATACGTACAGGTCTCCGTCAGCGTCTACAATGTATGCATCGTTGTCAACATTGCCCGTTGCAGGCAATGCACCTGAGGTTGGCACAGAACCGCGGATGTTAATCGAGGTACCTTGAGGGCCAGCAGCGCCGGTAGGGCCAGTTGGTCCTGCTAGGTCCGCAATCCACTCGACCTCAGTGCCTACATAGCCATACTCGACAGCTGACTCGTAGGCACTTTTACCCATCTCGCCGCTTGAGCCAGTAGGGCCAGTAGGCCCAGTGACCGTAGATGCTGGTCCCGTAGGGCCAGTAGAACCCTGCGGCCCAGTTGGGCCCGGCACAGTTGAGGCAGGGCCGGTTGGGCCTTGCTCTCCACGAGCCATGTAAACGCCAACGGTGCCAATAGATTCTTTAATTACATCAATCGCAACAGCCTGAGGCGCTTGTCTAATTACCTTGATTTCTGGCATTAATAAACAACCTCTGGAATCGCTAGGATTTCACCCTCTACAAAACGAATTACAGGGTTACCGCCCGGACCGGTTAGCTCAACGCCATAAACATAGCGAGGCTCAGTCAAGAGGCCAGTCTGAGCTGCGGTCATCTCGATGCTAATAGTGCCTGTCGAGACTTCGATAGTTGGGATAACTTCAACAACAAGAGCAGATGACGGGTTCAACCGAACATGCATCTTTGCAGTGTATCCAGTCAAATCGACTGGAGTTACTTCGTCATCTTCAAGATATTGGAATTGCAGGCCGTTATAAGTAGCGCCTGCTTCGATTAGGAGTTGTTGAAAGAATGCCATAAGCCTATTCTACCATGAGAAAGAAAATGCCCCGGAGCACAAAGGAAAGCTCAACGGGGCATTTTCATGTGAACACAACACACAGTAAGGTAGGAGAAACCTTACACCATTATTCTAGCACACAGAAAAACCCCCCGACTTTCGCCGAGGGGTTTTTCGAGGTTGGAGCTATTAAGCACCGGCACCAGTTGAAACCATAGTACCTGCTGGTACTAGGAACCCACCGGTTGCGATGTGACGAATACGCATCTCGAAGTCGTCGTTGTCGAACGAACCATCACGAGCAGGAACGTCGCCGCCACCTAGGAAGGTTCCACCGTTCATCTTGATGCGAAGCTCTGGAGCCTCGTATCCACGTAGGAAACCAAGTGCAACTGAAGGGTTCAAGGTTGCTGATGGAACTGGAATTAGGAACCAGTAAGCGTCAGCGGCACCGTTGATCTTCTTAATCCAAGGGTTTACAACAATCTCAATCTGTGAACCGATTGGGTTGCCTGAGATGGTACGAGTGGTTACGTCGCCAACAACAGTGTCAACCTGAATGGTCTGAGTTGCAATAATCTTGCGAGCAGTAAGCTCAAGAGCTGCAGGGATAACCAAAGCGAAGCGAGAAACTGGGGTAACTGCCTTGCCGTTGTACGACTGTAGGTTAGCTGCCTGAATGGCTAGCTCTAGGTTCTCTAGGGTTAGCGCACCGTTGCCAGTGAAAAGGTTCTGGTTGGTTGAGTTGAAGTTAGTGGTGTTAATGCCAGCTGAAGCAACAAGCTGCTTGGTAACTTCTTCGTCTTCCTTGCCGGCAGCCTTAAGAGCAAGCTCCTGAGGTAGACGCTCAAGTAGACCGATGTTGCCGTCGTTGACGATTGCTTCCCATGAGAAGCGGATACGCTGACCGGCCTTCTTTAGCTGAACTGACTGCTCAGTAGCTGCGAAGAAACCAGCGGTTGGGTACTCGTCGTACTCGCCAACGGTAGGAAGTGAACCATCGCGGTAAACATCTCCAGCGTTGCCCTTGCCCTCGTCTTCGTACTGAAGGTTAAGGAAGGTCTGTGGACGGAAGTCGTCTAGAACAAGCTTTGAAGCAAACTTGTCCCAAACCTTTGGAGCATCAGCATAGTTCTTAAGAAGAATCTTGTTGATTGCAGGAGTTAGCTGAACTGGAAGGTCAGAGGTAGAGATACCTTCCTGAAGCTTCAACTTGTCAGTGCGGTCACCGTTTAGTGCACCCTCGAGAAGCTGTGCAGCCTCTACGTGACGCTTAGTAATGTTTTCAGACATTATTCCCTATCCTTACGCTGACTGTACTAGACGAACGTAAACGTCGCCAGCTGAAGTGCCAGCCTTAGCGGTCACAGCGTGACCAATGAACTTGTTACCAGAAGCGGTAACGTTGATTACACCAGCTGAAGTTGCGTAAACTGCTGCGCCAACAGTCACTGCTACAGAGGTTGAAAGCTTAACAACGCCGTTGAACTTTAGAGTGGTGTAGTAGTTACCATCTTCGCCAACAGCAGCGTCACGCTGTGCTAGGCCAACAAGTGCACCAACCTGAACCAAGTCACCAGAAACTACGGTGCTTGCAACAGGAAGGACTAGCTCATTGCCGTCTTTGTAAATCTCGTTAAGAGCCATTTACTTTTCCTTACTTCTTCGAGATGCCAGAGACGATAGCGTCAAGTGCATCGGCGTTAGTTGTTTTTACTGATTCCTGAATAGAACCGACAGTGTCGATGCTCTCTGCAGGCTTTGCTGATTCAGCAACAACAGATGCAAGGTAAGCCTTCTCATCTGCAATTAGCTCATCAACGGTCTTAGTGTTGGCCTCAACCTTTAGTGACTCTGCAATGCGTGCAATAGCCAAAGTTGGAAGACCTGATTCGTTGAACTTAACAGCAACTTCTACAGCGTCAATTGCGTCAGCCTCGTCAGCTGCATCGGCCTCGGCCTCAGCACCTTCCTCAACCTCGGCAGGAGTTGCAGACTCTACTAGAACCGAAATCGATTCGCGCAGAGGGCTGATAGCTTCAACAAGGGTAGTCTTAAGGTCTGCAAACGCAGCCTCGAACTCTTCCTTAGTCATCATGCTTTCATTTCCTTCCGAAAGAGATTCAGTCAATTCTGAAACCCCTTCTTTTCTGGTGTAACTTTCAAGCAGTGACAAGAACTTGCCTCCTGCGCCAGCTACGGTGACAACATCTACGCTCGTTAGTGGGTCTGCCACTAGAGTCTCGATGATTGGCCCTTCTCGGCCCTCTGCCTCACCAATCTTGGCTTCGCCAAGAGCGTGGATTGACAAACCTACATCCTCAGCCATCTCACGAATAATCGGAGCATAGTGGGAATAGAACTCAATGTCGGCCACAAGGCCGCCTTCTGAGAAAACTGCGTCGCTGGTAAGTTTTCCTGCGAGCTGGTGCACATCACGCTCAGGGCGGTCTTGTGCTTCGTTGATTGAAGGGTGGTTCATGAAAACCTTAGTACCCTTTTTAAATACAGACGGGCCATAGGTAGAAAGCACAGCCTCGCTGTAATAGCCGGAGCTACCCCAGCCAGTCTCGATTACCTTTACACGCCACTTATTGCCTTTAGGGGCTACTGCAAGTGCTAAATTCTCGTTTAGCTGAATGGTCATACAAAATCTCCGAAAGTTATCGTCTTGAGATTATTGTAGCATACCAACAAAGAATGTTTACGCAGTTGGAGCGCTGTCTTGGTCTCGCAAATCGTTAGCGTTGTCCTGCATTGAGCCCACAGCACCTGAGTTGCCCTGTGACGGAATAGCAGACGAGCCATCGCTAGATGAAGAGTCTTCAACAGGAGGGGTGTCGTGCATCTTCTTGACATCCAAAGCCTCAAGAACAGCGTCACGGTATTCGTCCTGCCAGATTGCACTTGACTCGTAAGCCAAAGCAAGCGACTGCATTACTCGCTGAGTTGGCTCGGTCTCAATCTTTGGCCACTCAACAGTGGTGTCCTTGGCTCCTAGGAAGTTGAGCACACGCTTGTAGAACAATGTCCATACTTGCTGGCGTGCTTCCATTGCCTTCACGGTCGGAACGTCAAGAGTTTGTGCGGTACCGTAAGCGCCTGATGAACCCGGGTCTGAAAGAAGTGCAACAACTGAGACCTCAAGTGCCGAAGCAACCATCGAAGCCAGTGAGCGACCATTAGCAAGGTCAACAGCAGAACCGCCCTTAGGGATCGCTGAGAGCTCCATGCCGTCACCCATGACTGCAGTTGAGCCGGCGGTTGAAGGAGTCGCAATTGCAGCAGCAGCGTTGTTCTGTGCACTCTTGGTCTTAGCCTTTAGCTGCCAAGCAAACATGGCCAAAGCCTTAAGCATACGAGAGCCGTCTTTCAGGAACTCGTTGTATGCGTGAGCCCAAGGCATTGCGGCCAAAGCATCTGGCACACCCCAGATAACGCCTGCTCGGCGGTTGACTCTTGAGTCAAACATGCGGAAGTTCTGGTCAACAGGCTGGCCGTTAATTGAGGTTGCGAAGCGGCCCTGTGGAATGTACAAGTCTGATGGGTACCAAACATTTAGAACAGTTTCTTTGGTTCTGCCACCGGCAAGCTCCTGCTCGCGACGTGTCCAAGTGCGACGGAAGTAGCGTACACGCTCTGCATCGTCTGGGTCTGTCACAACAGCAGTAATCTGGTTGAATGGGATACGCTGGAAAAGCTTGGTGGTAACGTTCCCAAGCATAAAGAACTGGCCATCAGTGAAGTGGCTACGCTCGTTAATAACCTGAGCCTCAGCAGAGAAAAGGACTTCTTGGTTCTGTGGCTCGTCAATGTTCTTCTTGACACGAGGTGGCAAATCACCAAAAGCAACGCCACGACCAAAGATGTACGAGGTGCGAAGCCCTGAACCACGCTTCAAAAGAGGGTTACCGTCTGATGTTTCACGGATTCGAGCTGCAGCCTCCTGCAGTTCCTGAAGCTCAAAGCCCTCAGTGGTGCTGTTGATAGTGTTCCAGCCCTTGTCATCAAAGGCAAGAACGGCCTGAGCCATCGAGCTGTAAGACTCTTGGAGCTGTGCGTTCTCTGCAACTAGCGCTTGAATCTGCTCAGAAATGTTATCAAAAGCCATGAAAAGTCCTTAAAAAGTAGAATAAATCTATTCTATCAGACGTTACCACTGCCAATTGTCGTAGAAAGCGAACTCTTTACTGAACTCTTGAGGGTCAAAAGCCACCACATCGCCCGGTTTTTTACCAGCATAAGGCCCACCAAAGAGCTTCGACAGGTCAACTGAGGCATAAACAGCAGCATCAAGGTTGTCGGGAGACTTAACTCCACGCCCACGCATGTCATCTTTTGACTCAATCTGGATAGAACCGGTGCTGTGGAACTTATACCGCAGCATCATCAACTCATCGATTAGCGCATCATCGTCCGGGTCCAAGTCGATACTGCCCGATAGCAACTGCTCACGAAGTGAGTCAAAGTTATAAGAGCGAGCGTTAAACCAGCGAACACGGTCAGGACTAGCAGCGGAACCAAGCATAGAAATGACTGTATAAATACCTTGGCCCATTGCGGCAAGCTGGTCCACAACCGGACCACCAAGGCCTGCAGCGTCAACTCGGACTTCTTTGCATCCAAGCTCCAAAGCAGCAGTATGCACACGATTAGCAGACTCCAGAGCAGTTGCCTTAGACCACGAAGCGTACTTACGAAGGCGGCCACCCCTGTTCGTGTAGATGACAGAATCATCTTCACCGAAGCGAGCAAGGTCGACACCCATAACAACAGGGATTTCTTCATCTTCAACAATCTCCGTATCTATGCCCTTGTCCAATGCTACCTGAGAGAAGAACGCAGTATCGTCTTCATCAGGGAACTGGCCTAAAACCTTTGACTTGTATCTTGCAGAGTCTTCGCCCCATGCAATCTTCTGACGCTCAACCCATTCAGGCTGAATCAAAAGTGGCTTCACCTTTTCAGGAACCCACTCGCCGGTGAAGTTAGGAGTATCAAAGGCGGAAATGTGAATCTTATTCCAAGTGTCATCCTCGCGGAAGATACGGTGAAACTCTGTTGCACGACGGTCAGGGTTACCAATGGCAAGCACTCGAGAGTCTGCAGAGGTTGTAACCGCTTCAGCAGCGGTGTAAAGGTCGGTCGGAATACCACCGGCCTCATCTAGAATCACAAACACGAAACGGCGGTGGATACCCTGAAAGGCAGAAACAATGTCGGTGTCTGCAGGGCGGCGACCAAACCCAATCAGGGTTCCGTCTTTGTCTTCAAGCTTCCACTCTTGGGACTGGTTGATTTTACCCGGAAGGCTAAAGCCACGAATTGCAGCAGCCTTGTGGTTATCCTGCAATTCACGGAACAACACTCGAGCAATCTGAGGATATGTCGGCGCAGAACAAATCAACGCAACCTCGTAAGGGTCACGGGTAGCAACCCACCAAGCACCCATAATACCTGCAACTGCAGACTTGCCAGCACCGTTACATGAGACAACGGCAGTGTGGGTGAAGTCTACAACGCTCTTGCCAATCTCAGCCTGCTTGGACCACATGTGCTTCCCTAAGATGTCAGAAGCCCATGCTGCAGGGTCGGTTAGGTAGAGGCTATTCTTGCTTCTTTGGCGCAAGTCGCCAATCACACCGTCAATTACGTTGTCAATCATAAAACTACTTACTTGTCGCTTTCGGCAATCAATTCATATTTCGCAAGCACAAGTCCCTCGGTCACAATAGCGTCAAGCTCGTCCAGGGAAACCTGTGGGTACTTTTCAGCTAGTTCCTTCTTAGCAAAGTTCAGTGCTGCATCTAGCGCTCGGAACAAAACCTTCTGCTGAAACTCCGAGAGCTTCAACACGTCCTCATCAAGGCGCACTTGGGATGAGTCAAGACGCTTGCCAATAAGCTCAAGAGTCTTCAAGAGTAGTCGACCCGAGTCGAGGTCTTTAAAGTCAACCGCAGACTGGGTCAGGGAATCCTTCAGCTCGTTTAGTTCGTGCAGTAGCAGTTGCTGACGTTCATGCTCAGACCAAACATCTCGCTTGGCCATAAGTCCTTTAACGTGTGCAACAGCCTGCGGTGCCGGAACGCCAGTCATGGCTTCCATCTCATCACCGGACTTGCCAGATGCTGCCAACTTAATCAAAGTCTCATCAAGGAGACTAACTTCCTTATTCGACAATCTCAGGCTCCTCTGCTAGGGCAAACCCGGCGAGGTCAAGCCGTTGGTGCAAATTCTCCACCATCATAAAGATAGCAAGCACAACGCCCATGATGTCTTCATTTGATGCGGGTACGCCTTCTTCTTCAGGCTCGAAAGGGTCTGTTAAACCTCTGCTCATTTTTTATACTCCAAAAAGTTATTTTTGCCCAACGGAATTTTTTTGGGCTTCCCTCTTACGCGGGTGAAACAATTCACCAGATTTCTTTGTCAGGTTCATGACCAGAAGCATCTTCTGTGCCTGAGTCCAACCGTTAGTGTCAAAGTCACTCAACTTCGGCATGGTAAGCCTCCAGTGCTTTGTTGACAAGGTCCCAAAGCTCATACTCGAAAGCAGTCATCTCAAAGTAGATTTCAGCAACCACCTCGTCTGGGTGGGCTTCCTCTGTGAACCTCGCACACCAGACCTCGGTGTAGTCGTGAGGGCTTGCAGGGTCAATCAGGTCTAGGCTGATGGCTGATGTGCCAAACCCGTCAACGTTTACTAGAATCTTTGCTTCCATGAGAAAAGCCTATCATAAGGGGAGGAGGTGAAGATGTTTGAAAAGTTTGAAAAGTTGCAAAAAGTGACTGCGGTGGTAGGAGGGTAACCAAATGAGGAAAAATGTAAATAAAATGATTTCTTTGCCGTAGGCAAAAAATTCCTTTTAGAGTCACGTAGTGACGACCTGCTCGTGGGGCTCGAGAGTTGGGGCGCTGGAAGGCACTAAAGTGCCAGGGATTTCCGCGGGTCAGACGTGACTGGTTGGGTTGGTCGAAGCTCACGGCGGCTAGCGGGCCGACTGCGATCGAACTGTGACGCTGCATACCACAGCCGTCTGTGGTCGTTGCGTTCAGCAACAACCCTGACCGGTGTGGCGTTAGTGGCACCACAGCGTGGCTACTAGGAGTTCATAGTCGTTGCGGTCTGTAGTCTACGCCCTGTCCCAGATGCTTGTGGGGGTTTGTGAAGCCAGTAGGCACACATAACGACACGTGGGTGTCTGGGTTCGCTGTCCAACCTTAAGACCTTACTAGGCTTCGTAGTGGCTTAGAGGGCTTCGCAGATACCGCACCGAGCAGTGGTGCTGTCAGCCAGCAGGACGGGCAGGTTAGCTCGATTCGAGTGACGTGGCAATAACCTTAGATGTGTCTACTACGACACAGCCGTTCTAGGCTTGGGTTAATGGGGTCGAGTCAACCTTGTTTACCCAACTACCCACCAAAGCGGTAGACCAGCCATGCGATAGCAACAACGGGCTAATGAGTTCCAGTCAAGTGGAATGTAACTTTGACACAAACGGAGTTAGCCAGTGTAGGCATGAATCCTCCGGGGTTTGCTTTAGTGCGGTTTAGCTGGGGTCGGTCATCGAGGCTAGAATCCTCGTTGAACTCGCTAGGGTGCTCCGTGGAATAAGCCTAGACACCTTTTGTTTAGTTTACGACGCTAGGTTCCCACGGGGGTCGTGGTGTGGTTTTTACACCACTAGACCCCCGTAGGGGCCTAGGGTTGTTTACTAAACGATGGTGTATCGGCTTAGGACTCGGATGTATCCAGCGAAGTTCTCGATGGATTCGGTCTCGAATGGGCGAAGCCCTGCTTTAACCGCATTTAGCAATCCTCGGTGGAGTCTGCCCCAGCTGGCAATTTCGTTTGCGTTGAAGTTGCAGGCCATCTGACGGAACTCGATTGTCCCGTGTTTGTATATCGCTTGGGTGTTCACCGCTTGGTAGCGGTTGTTGGAGTAGACACGGTTGTCTCGGGCTACCCCATTTCCCAATTCCTCGAATCGGCTGATGTCGTCGTACACATCTTGGTTGTTGTCCATGTCAATCGCGTATCGAGCTCCTGCTCGACGGCTGATTGCTGACATCATCCACTGTAGGTTGCGGTAGATGCGTAGAACTCTTGCCACTTCGTAGCCTGTTAGGTCTTTAGCTTGGACGTGAACGTGGACACCTGCGGTGTCGTTTTGTTCGGTGCCTTCTAGAGCTTCGCAGAGCTCCACAAGCATGTCTGGGTAGGAGTCGTAGACTGGACCGCATGACATGAACTCGTTGTAGGCGCGGCTGCAGGTGCCGACTTCGCCACAGTGGTCTGGGTCGTAGTTGCTGTACTCGCAGCGTCCACAGTCGCAGCTGTGGTCGCAGTCGTCGCAGTCGCATTCGCAGTCAGGTTCGTAGCTGTTGTAGGCTTCGACCGACCCATCCTTTGTCACGTCTAGGCCTGCGGGAATTTCGGTCACTTTGTAGCCTTCTGGCGCTTCAACCTCGAAGCCCCACGGGCGGGTTAGTTCCAGCGGTGCGATTGTTAGACTCCACGCTTGGAAGTCCTTCAGTGCTTCTGCTGACTTACTCATTTCCTTCTCCTTAGTCCCACTTACTGTGCTTGGGTGGAACAAGAACCCGTCTCGACACTATGGCGGGTGCTGTGGTGTTGCCGACCGGAGGCGTTTATAACATTTTGATAACACCGCTTTTGTGTTGACAAAATGTTATAAACGAGGTGACACCACGGTATGCGACATAGTGTAGGGTTTGCAGTGAACACCCAACACGGTTTAGTGGGTCTTGGAGTTAGGATGAGTTAGTCTGCAGGACACTTGAAGGTTCCAAGCTTGGGGTCGTTACTATCGCCGCTGGACTAACATTTATTTTTCCTCATTTGGTTTTCCTCGGGGGTTTGGGGGTGGAACCCCCATCGGGGTCTCGGCGCAGCCTTTCCTAGAAACCCGAGCGGATGCGAAGGGTTTTGGGAGCGAAGCGACGACAGCCCTTAAATTGGGGGCTTGTCCCCCAATCTTGGGGCTGGCTGGTGTTTTGCTTCTTGGGGGCCCCACCCACCCCCTCCGGTGCCTATACGTTGAGATTGCGTTGAGATTGGGGCGGGGCGGTTTTCGGGGCAGTTTTGCCTCTTTTTTTGTTATCGTTTTGTTATCAAGCCTATCCCTATCTGATTTGTTTTCTATTGAGATATGTGCTATGTAAAAACGTGGCAGTTTTGTTTGTATGTTTTCTACAAAGAATTGCTTGAAACTTTGTATGGTTATTTTCCAATATCAATTTGACAATCCGACATTGAGATGTCATACTTGTATAACAAGGTCAAAACAAGGCCAAAAAGATTTCCAAGAAACCGAAAGCGAGAAACATTATGAACCCATTCCAAACATGCATCGAGTGCAATCGTCAGTTCAACCTACTCGACGAAGAGCAAGCCTCTGAGTTTTTCTATGGCCATGATTGTGAAAACTAATTCCAGAAAAGACTTGACAACATGACATAACTAGATTACAATTACTATTACAACGCAACACAACGCAACAAGAAAGCAGGTGGTATTTATGTGTGGAATCGGTGGATTTTCTCTCTCAAATACTTCAAAAATTAACCCTCGTAAACTTAGCAACGCTTTGCTAACCCAGATGGATGTTCGTGGCAACCAAGCCTCGGGCTACGCCTATCAGGGCCGCAAGTCCTCTGGCTTCTACAAGAAAGACGTAGCCGGTGCCAAGTTGAACCTCAAGGGTCTTTCTCGTGATGCCCAGAGCGTCATCCTGCACACTCGCTACGCCACTCACGGCAAGATTACGACTATGGCCAACAATCACCCTGTTCAGTCGCCTGACGCAACTATCAGCCTCGTTCACAACGGTGTCATCTACAACCACGACCTAGTTCGTAATGAGATTGACGCTAAGTTGCCCGAGGTAGACACTTCAGTCATCCCTGCCATCCTTCAACAGTTCGACCGCAACACCGACAAGTTCTCTATGCTCGATGGTGACGCTTCTGTTGCTTGGCTTGATGAGAATGACCGTGGCGTTCTCAAGGTGGCTCGTATCAGTCACTCACCGCTGTTCATAGCACAATTGCCAGACGGCTCGTTCGTGTTTGCCTCAACAGAGTCAATCCTTACCAAGGCTCTCAAGTCTGCCGGCCTCAAAGCCGACTTTCTAACCGAGGTTGCAGAACGCAAGTTGCTTACTGTTCGGGCCGGCCGTCTTGACGGTTTCGAGGAACTGCCAGAAACTGACCCTAAGTTCCAAGACACTGCATGGTATTCATATGGCAACTACCGCAACATGACTTCGGGTGGCCACGGCATCATCGGCTCTAGCAACACGGCCCCTAAGGTTGTCAAGTATCAGTCTGCCTTTGGCGATGTCGAGGTTGCTGGCGACTATGACACCTATCAGGAGGAGGACTTTCCGTACATTCCGAAACTGGATGTAAACACCTATGGCGAGTACTTTGACATGGATGGCAACTATATCGGCACTGTCGAGGATATGTTCGAGATGGGTTACATCCAGCCGGATGGGCAGACTTATCCTTGGGACGACTATGCCTCGGCCTACGGCTACGGCAATCGTGTTCCGACCACCAATTCTTACGCTGGGACTTACGACATGTGGGACTAATATTCGACCATCCGAACCGAATATGTTTTCATGCTCGACTGTACCTGTGGTATATCTATATAAATAATATAATTATAAATAATATATACATATACTACAAGTATTAATTCCCATCGTTCGGGTACGAATATGTTTCATTTATCACCTATTCTGAAACATATTCGTATCCACAACCCCAAAACTAAAAACACGACAACACAACACATTATTTTTTTTTGAAAATAAATCACTATTTTTGCAGTAGAATAAAATAGTACATAACACAATAGCCTCAAATCCTCATTAACATATTCATCCTACGAACCGAATATGTTAATCACCATTAACATATTCACCCACGCAATTTTAGGAGAAATCATGCAGACACTGCCCCCAATTACCGACAAGCGGAACCTCACCGGCATCTTCTCAATCACTCGCCATCCGAACTATGACGAGATTCGAGTTGGCAACAAAATCGTGGGCGACCTTTGCGAATCAATCATCTGGCAAGGCGATGTTGAACAGGCAACCTACACCTTCTACGCTTTTGACGACGCACAACCCTTCGAGGCACGCAACTCGTATGCCGAGTGTTGGGTGGATGTTCTGACCACAATTGCCAACAACCAAACCCTTGCCATTGAGTTCGCTATCAAGGTGAACCAAAAGACCAAAAAAGAAATCTCTATCGAATCGTTAAAGGAGCCGGCCAATGTCTAAGATTCTCACCTACCGATACGTATCAGACTATGCAACCATCGTCTTTGACGTGGAGGGGGACGACGACTGGCCCGAGGAGCAATTTGACTCGGCATCAGAATTCGACCTAGAATGCTATGCAAAGAACCATTTCGATTACAGCCTCGACGACTGTTGGGACAGGGAGGGCAACAATGTCTAGAATCAAAACCGTAGGTGTATACCTGCAAGACGACTACCGACCGCTGGAGGTGTTTTCAAGTAAAAAGAAAGCATCTGAGTACGTGAACACTTTGCTGACTCGTATGAACGAATCAAGCGTTGAACAGGTGTTCTTCTACTACCTGACCCCAGACCAAGTATCAGCATTGTCGTATGCACAAGCAAGCGACTTTGAACGACTAATGCGTTTCGCAATTGAGGAGATGAACCGTGAAAAGAATTTCTAAAATAGGCTTGACAATTGTGCTAATGGTCAGTACAGTTGAATTCATCAGGAGCAACTCGGCCTACTACCTATCAGAATCACCAACTCTCGAGATGGCAGGACAGATAGGAAACTCAGGCTCGCTAATGATTCTGGCAGTAGCCGGACTCGCAATTATCAACAGTTTCAAAAAGGAGATTTAGAAATGAACAAGAGTTATATTTTCGCAGTATTGTTTGACACCGACACCCAGCGTTTCACTATCGGCAACACCGAGGCTTGGGTAGGCGAGCAGGTCTTTGACCATGAAGATGACCTGACTCGTGGGCTGGATTCAGACGCAGAGGTTAGCCAGTATGACGGCCTAGAGGATGTTCTGCAGATGGCTATCGGCCACATCAACACCATCATGGAACGCAACAAGGCAAGCATCTAAATGATGTACTGCATTGATTGCAAGTCCGAGTTCGAGTACATTACCGAACTTGAGTTCTGCCCTCATTGCGGTGGCGATAGCCTACTTGACATCGCAGACTAAAACCTATACGATTTAAATATTCATTTAAAAGGAGAAACTAATGAGTACAATTTCTATTTCAGGCCTCATCGCCACAACACCACGACACCTCGTGACTCAAGAGGGTTTGCCAATCACCTCGTTTCGTGTGGCATCAACATCAGACCGCTACGACGGCAACGGCAACATTGTTCAGGGCGAAACCAACTGGTACACAATTACCGCATTCCACTCGCTTGCACTAAATGCAGCCACCTCGCTACACAAGGGTGACCGTATCGTGGTGACCGGCAACCTTCGTATCCGTGATTGGGATAACGGTGAACGCTCAGGTACCTCAGTCGAGATTGAAGCATCAGCGATTGGCCACGACCTCGCATGGGGAACCTCAAACTTCACCCGAACAGTCCTTGTGCGTCAGGACAGCGAGGTTTCCAACCAGCAGGAGCCAACAAACACCGGACACTCGTGCAACTGCAGTCGTTGCACACGAAGGAGCAACTAATGACCAAGTACACAATTCTAGTAACCCAAACCAACGAGTACGTGGTTGAGGTTGAGGCCTCAAGTGAAAACGACGCTATCGATTTGGTTCGTGATTTTGACGGCGATGAAATCCTCGAGTACGAAACTGATGCTCGTTGGGATTACTTGGTAGTAGGAGAAGAAAATGGCTAGACACTGGGAGTCTTATAAGTTCATTGCAAGCGTCGGTTCTTTAGAGGAGCCGATTCTTGTGAAGAATTTCATCCGGTCTTTGAAGCGTAGAGGTATCGAGTATCGTATGCCGTACCCTGCCGAGACCCTCGATGACTACACAGACTACATCTTCAAGGTCATGGAGGACAACACCCCACCGGGCCGATACTTCGGAACCCCAACCGACAAGGACATGGACGTGTTTGGCTACTGGTACCTACCTGATAAGAGGCGAGTGTAATGGTTTACGAAATTAGGGAACGCATTCTCGAACTGAAGTTGCAACTTGCGAGAGAAATGTTGGCGAACTCTATTGACACCGAAGACGTTCAGTACTACTCTGGTCTAGTGGTCGGATACGACCAAGCATTAGCGGTTTACCAAGGGAGATAACAATGACCCACGAAGAAGATGCACTAAGCACCTGCACATTGTGCGGTGATGAGTTCTTGTGGTGGCAGAGTGCCTACCATGTACGGATTTGCAGTAAAGGAGCAAAATAAAATGGCAGTTCTTTCAGTAGCACAATTAAAAGACATCCTAAACGGACAGTACAGCGACGATGACCTGCTGGTTGTTGCGTGGTGGGACAAGGATTCTATCGAGAACGACGCTACGGAGATTCTCGAATCAGAAGGCTCAGAACCATCAGAGGATGCCATCTTGCAGGTCTGGCAGAACGTCGCTTATAGTTTCGATGACTTCGTCGATGAGTTGTCTTCACAGGCTAATGACGAACTGTTCTATCAAGTTCAGAGGAACATCTAGTGGATGTAAACATCAAGAACACCGACATTCATCACATCCTAGCCGGCCTTAAGTTGCTAGAATCCGATCGAACTACGGCAGGTGAATGGGCAGTTGCCAGACGAGTCGGCAAACTAAACACCGAACTGCACAAACAAGTATTTGACTTTGAAAAACAGGAGAACCAATGGCAGTAGAAAAGCAGGATGACTTTTACATCACACACAGTTGGGATAAAGAGAACATGGAGGAGTACCTTCGCTACTATCTTGACGATGATTCAATCGCCCTAACCGACAGGCAGTGGGAGCGGATTGCTAAGGCGGTCAACCACCACATCGAGACCGCTTACAACGAAGCACTAGACAACGTTGTGCGACAGTACGCTTTTGACCCAAACATCCCAATTGACCCGAAGATGAAAAGACTTCTCGGGCTATAGGGAATAAAACAATACAGTATAGACTTGTACTGCATACACAAACTATTTAGGAGAAATATGTACAATTACAAATTCAACATTTCAGGCGACTTCGAGCAGATGGGCCCCGCAATGGCTGTCTTCCTCGACAAAGAGGAGAGTTCGCTTACTCAGGGTATTGACTTTACCGTTGACTCTGTTGTTTGGGGTAACGAGCCTGAGCCATCAGTAAACCAAGAGGCTGAGATTCTTGTTTCGTTTGAAGAGCCATTGACAGAAAAGCGATTGCTAAACTTCAAGGGTATTTTCAAGAGCCTGAGCATTACAGTAAGCGGCGTGTAATATGCCCGAGTATTCGCTAAAGATTACAGGCAGGGACGAGAACGTCAACCAGATTGTTGCCAGCCTTCAAGGCGATGAGGCCCAGCACTCACCCTTGTTCGCTGACATCGACGACTATGGAGTAACCGATGTCCACACCTACCGCATTACGAACTCAGAAGGCGACTTGGTTTCTATCGTGACCATCGAGGCCTACCCAGAGATATCAGAATCAAACCTTGCTGACCTTGTGATTGCATCACCACCAGCAGGATTCGAGTTGGAGACTATCGAGAATGACTAAACTTTCACCACATGCAAAAGCAACACTCGACACACTAGCCGAGAAGCATCTGCAGTTCACGATTGCAAAAGCAACCATTGAAGCAGAGTTGAAGCAAGAACTCGAGGAACGTGTATCCTCGTATCGTGTCGAACGTGATGTGGCAATGCGACTGGCTGATGAAGCCGGTGTGCCACGTACTCACCTTGGCAAGGCAATTGGCACAACCAATTACCGAACAGTGCAAGACATCCTCAACGCATCGCCAGAAGTAATTGGCAGAGCAGAGAACATCAGCACAAAGTTTACCCTCACATGCATTGACTTTGCAGAGAACATCTGGAACCTGTCAATTCATGAACTCGGGCCGGGTGCAGTATCTGGTTCTGCAGAAGTAAAGGTTGTCAACAATGAACTAACCTTCATCGGTGGCGACGCATTCGTTGTTCCGCAAGTTTATCGCAATGGACTTTCGGAGCAGGTAGTTGGGCAAATTACAGGAGCATAGGCTTGGACTTAGTAACTGCTTTCTTGGTCGGTTTGCTAGGTTTACCAATCCTTTCTGTAATGGTGGCGGTGTATCAGGAACGTAACTGGACACCGCCACTAGTCCACGAATCAAACAGCACAACAGACAGTATCTACACAACACACGAAGCGTACAACAGGTACGAGAACCAACACTATAAGGAGATGTAAATGACTTACTTTGAAGACGCATTCAACGACAACAATGAAGACATTTATGACATTGAAGAACTGCAAGAAGAAGCGGAAACACACCGCTCTCAGATTATTGACGCAACAGAGGATTCAGAGATTGTAGTAGGCGTACACATGTCAGACCGCTCGAGTTTCGAGGTCTGGGCAGAAGGCGGACGACTCGGTAGCAAGACACGCTACTTCATCGACTTTGAAGACCTTCGAGAAACCGTCAAGGAACTTTATCCAGAAACAGATTGGGAGAACTTCGGTTGGTAGATTCAATGCTCAAGCCCTACGACTATCAGGAGAGGGACATCCAGCGTATTGTTGACAACGACGGCACCGGCATTGTTGCCACTCAGGTAGGTGGCGGTAAGACATTGATTGCTATTGAAGTTGGCAAGCGTGTGCAGTCAAAGGTGAACCTTGTGATTGCACCAAAAGGCACACACAAGCGAGCATGGGAAAAGACAATCATTCGTCAGATTCCAGATGCAGTAGTTCGTTACGTGAACAGTACAGTCGAAGGCAAAAAAGCCTTCAGCGACCTGCACGCAGGTGTTGAAGGCTGGTACTTGATTGGCCCAGAGTTCTTTCGCAAGTTCTCATGGGCTGGTTGCAAGCCAGACCTTGCAGTGTTTGATGAGATTCACCGAGCCTCGAACCGCAAAAGCAAGACAGCAACAATGCTTCAAACCCTAAAGGCGAAGCGTCGACTTGGACTATCTGGCACAATTGCTGGAAACCGTATCGAAGGCTTCTGGTCTGTTGTCCGGTGGATTTATCCAGAGGTTGCAGGTCGATCGTTCTGGTCATGGGTTGACAAGTATTGCACCACCAAGTTCGACCCGTTTGCTGGCAAGATTATCTCAGGTGAACGCTACCCCGGTGCTATCGTAGCCGACTTGCCATGCTACATCCGACACCTTAAGCGAGAGAAGTGCTGTGCTTTTCACGAGAATGGTATGGACTCTGAGTTGCCTCGGATGCAGACCGAGGAGCGAACAGTTGAACTTTCTGCTGAACAGAAACGTATTTACAAAAAGATGGAGAAGGATTTAATTGTTTGGCTCGAAGGCAACCCGATGGTCGCAGAAGTACCGATTGCTACTCGCATACGGCTACGTCAGATTACGCTTGGCATCCCTACTGTTGACGACAGCGGAGTTGTTTCGTTTGCGGATGATTGCAAGTCCTCGAAGATTGATGAACTATTCTCAATCATTGGCGACCTCCCAACTGGCGAACCTTTGCTTATTCTCACTCATTCACAAAAGTTTGCCAGTGTCGTCACTCATCGTTTGGAAAACGCTGGAATCAAATCTTTTGAGTGGTCAGGTCGTGCAACACAACACGATAGAGATAACGCGTTGGAGTCATTTATCGCAGGAACTACGCAAGCAATCGTTGCGGTAATCGCTGCAATTGGCGAAGGCACCGATGGCTTGCAGGAAGTGTGCTCAACCGTTATCTGGTTGTCCAAGGATGACAACCGGTTACTGAATGAGCAGGCTGCCGGTCGACTAGACCGTCAGGGCCAGAAGAAAAGCGTGCTGTCGTTTGACATTATCGCTGAAGGCACGTATGATGAAGGTCAGTTGTCTAAGCTTGTAAAAGACCAGTTGGCAATGAATGAATCACTACGTAAAGGAGGGGCAAATGAGTAAATGTAACCACACGAACTCTACGCTAACTGGCCATGAATTGTGCATCTACAACGAGGGGGTGCGTAATGGCGAGGAAGTGGCTGAGGAACGCATTATCAAACTGCTAGAACCTTTGACAATTTGCGCAGATGATTGTGACCACTATGACTGCGGTACTTGGGCATTAAAACAAGGCATCGACCTAATCAAGGGAGAGAAGTAATGATAGAGTATTTCACTGCAATGACAATATTTGTTTTTAGTGCAATAGGAATTGCAATCTACATAAGTAAAGGAGATAGAAAATGAGCCAAGTTTTAGATGGCTATGTAAGACTTGTTGACACGCTAGGTAACGACCTATCAGTCGTTAATGCTGCACGTGTTTCTTACGACAAGGAGTCAGATGACTTCAGTGCAGGAGACAAGCGGCTGCTCGACTTCCTAATGAGAGAGGGCCACACCTCGCCATTCAGGCATACCGCACTGACTTTCGAGGTTTACGCTCCGTTGTTTGTTGCTCGTCAGTGGTGGAAACACGCCGTTGCATCAACTCACATCGATGACCAAAACGGTTGGAACGAATCCAGTCGACGCTACATCACTGAAGAAGAGAAGTTCTACATCCCTACAGTGTGGCGTTCTAAACCTGAGAACTCGAAGCAGGGCTCGGGCTCACCGGTGGATGCTGATATCGCCACTGAGTACACGCTGGCTTTGATAAACATTGTTGCGCAGGGCGAGCGCTGGTACCAGACAGCACTCGAAGATGGTATTGCACCTGAACAGGCTCGTCTATTCCTGCCGGCTTACGGCATGTATGTTCGTTGGCGATGGACAGCATCGCTTCAAAGCGTCTTCACATTCCTAGAGCAAAGACTTGAACACGATGCGCAATGGGAGATTCAGCAGTACGCCGAAGAGGTTAGTAAACTAACCGAAGAAGCGTTCCCAGAATCTTACAGTGCATGGAAGTCAAACCGATAAACCGAGAGGGTAAAGATGAAAGTAAAAATCTGGACTAAAAGCAATTGCGTTCAATGCGACCAGACAAAGAAGCAGTTCAATAAACTAGGCATTGACTATGTTGAAGAAAACATCGAAGAGAACCCTGAACAACTAGAGGCGTTCATGGAGCAGGGCTACATGTCTGCACCAATCATTGAGACAGAAATTGGCAACTGGTCAGGCTTCCGAATCGATAAGATTTCAGACCTGGCAGTTTCAATCAAGGCCAAAGAAGGCCGGTAGTGGGTACTGGCCTGTTTGGCTGGTGCCTTACAGGCCACCACACCAACTGTGCAATTAAAGGCACAACAAACATATGCACTTGTGAATGTCACACAGAAAAGGAAAAGAAGTAGATGATTATTGGTTTGGCAGGATACGCTCGCGTAGGCAAGGACACCCTTGCTGATTTGCTTGTGGAGAAGCATGGCTTTGAGAAGCGTTCTTTTGCACAACCAATGCGTGAGGCACTATACGCACTGAACCCTATGGTTATAGGTGACGGTCATGGGCACACCCTACCGCTACAAGCGGTGATCGATATTTACGGTTGGGACAACTACAAAGAGTCTGTCTATGGCCCAGAGATTCGTGGGCTTATGCAAAGATTTGGAACCGAAGTTGCGCGTAAGCAATGGGGGGAAGATTTCTGGATTAAGCAGGCACTCGCAGTTGACCTAGACAAGGACATCGTGTTCTCGGATGTTAGATTCGAGAATGAAGCCCATGCAATCCGTCGTGCTGGTGGAATTGTAATCCGACTCAAGCGAGACGATATTAGCCCGGCCAATGAGCATGAATCCGAGAATCGTGTAGATAGAATTGACCCTGACATGATTATTGAAAACCGTACACCGCTACAAGCCTTGAGCGATGTTATCGAACTTATAGAATATGTGGAGGGCTAATGGCTGTCGGTGATGGAACAATCAATGGAAAAGAGCCGGTTTACTTTGGGATACCAAAAGAGTCGATGGAGTCTTGGATTGCACTTTGCCAAGGTCAGGATGCGAACCCCTACTACCCATGCAAAGATAACCCTTATTTTTACGTAGACTATGACGGTCTCGGGTTTGAGACAGAAGACGGAAATGCATCTAGAAAATGGCTAACCGAAGACGACTGTGAGCAACTGTGCGCCGGGTGCCCACTGCTAAAACTATGCTACGACTTCGCGATTGCTAGCGGTCAGGAGCATGGCATTTGGGGTGGTATTGATTTCAGCGTTAAGGCGAACAACCAAGAGGGGAAGTTGTTTTAATGCTTAAATTCGCAAAAGGTGTGCTATGTTTCTTTCGTGGACATAAAACACACATAGGTACGGCGTGTCCTGTTACAGGTATTAGAGTTATCACTTGCGAGAAATGCGGCAAGAACAACATGCCGAAACACAGGGATTCAATGAGTTTTAATTAAGGAGAAAAATGCTACACGACACACAGGTTTACGACCTGACAATCAGGTTGCTCAAGCTGGAGACAGAGCGAGACAAGCAACGCAAGGTTGGCGCAAGCCAGATTAGCGACCCATGCAAGTACCACCTCGGTCAGGCACTTCTCTCAACAAAGGGCGGAGAGTCTAAGTATTGGCTTGGTGGCAAGATTGGGACAGCAACACACATGTTGCTCGAGGATTCAATTGCCAAGGCTGACATTAAGGACTTCCCAGAACTGGCCGGAGCAGTCGTAGAGCAGAAGATTGTGCTCGGTGAACTCGAGGGTTACGGCATCATCAACTCTAAGCCGGACTTGGCGCTGATTGAAGCCGGTCACCTGATTGACTGGAAAACATCTACTCGTGCAAAGATGAAGAAGATGCAGAAAGTCATTGACTGCCTACTAACAGGTGAGCCTGTAAAGGACTCTGGTAGCCTCTCTACGCTGACAAAGTATGTTGCTCAAGTTCAACTGTACGCTCGTGGCCTTGAGGACGCTGGCACCCCTGTAGACGGCTGTTCGCTAGTCTTCGTGAATCGAGATGGAACTAACGAACATGACATCTGGACTTATACCTTCGAGTATTCTCGTGATTACGCAGACGCTGTCTGGGCGAGGCTTAAGACCCTCTGGACTTACATTCAGGATGGTAACGATGTCGAGTTGCTAGAGCGAGATGCCGACTGCTTCAGATGCAGTATGGGTATTTAAAAAAAATAAAAAAGATTTTTCAAAAACTTGGAATAACCGAATATGTTATCCTGTTTACCTACATTACACAACAACAGAAAGGATGGAGATGACTAACGCTGAACTACCAGAACTCGCATTTGCGCAGTTCATTAAAAAGGCTGAGGCTCTAAATGCCCCTAAATCAATTCTCCTGTACGGAGACCCAAAGAACGGCAAGACTTGGCTCGCTGCATCTGCAAGCGAAATCGAGGAACTATCGCCAGTTCTACTAATCGACGTGGAGGGTGGTGCTGCAGCAATCGCACGAGACTGGCGTGACGTAGACGTAATCAACGTCGAGAACCACGCAAACCTCGAGAGCGTCCTAGCAGGACTACTTACCACTAAGCACAAGTACAAGACCGTAATCATTGACACCCTCGGTGTGGCAATGGACCGGGCCGAGAAAGCTTTTGGCGAGAAGCCAGAAAACCGGAACAATAAGTTTGGCAAGTGGGGTGACCTGAAGGAGTGGACCAACAAGACAATCCGCGCCCTTCACTCAGCACCATTCCTGACAATCCTTATTGCTCACGCACAAGACGAGAAGGATGAGCAGACTGGCGCAGTAAAGATTATGCCAATGCTTCCTGGCTCGGCTAAAAACACCCTGCCAGCAATTCCAGACATCATCGGATACTTGACTGGCGAGAAAACGGAGGAGGGAGTCAAGCGTGTGCTACACTTGCAATCCTCTGACCGCTTAGTTTCAGGAAACCGCTTCGGCTTGCCGGGCAAGCTCTACGAACCAAGCATGAAGAAAATCATCGATGCAATTAATACCCTAGGAGAAAAGAAGTAAAATGAGCAACCTAATCATCAACATCCCAGACAACCTTCCAGAGCAAAAGGGTGCAGACCTTGGCCCAGTGCCAAAGGGCAACTACGCAGTGACCGTTTACGATGTCAAGGCCGAGACCGTGAAGTCTGGTGCCAACGCAGGTAAGCCACGTTGGAACGTTCAGTTGCGAATCTCAGAAGGTCAGTACGAGAACCGTCGTCTATTCGTGTACATCCCACTCTACGTGGCAGGTGACTTCTGGAAGACCCAGTCTTTCTTCGAGTCGCTTGGCTACTCTGTAAAGGGCTCATTTGCCATTCCAGAGCCTGCTGAGATTCTCGGCAAGGCAACCGAGGCACGTGTCGCTATTCGTGAGGCTGAGGGTCAGTACGCTGCAGAGAACAACGTCTCTGGCTTCAACGTCAAGAGCGCATCTTCAGCGGTCGACAGTCTAGCATCAATCGGTGCAACTCCAGCCGGCGACGCTTGGGTTAACTAAGTAGTGGGCAGACCTGAACCATGTCTTTAAACTGGTTCACAAGCCTCCACTGGTGGAGCGATAGGTTACCTCCTTTCCCTATCGCATGTGAGTTCGATTCTCGCACGAGGCACAAAGCAGACAGCATTAAAGCGCAAGAACCGCCCGCTCGATTTTCCCGGGCAACGCCTCTTAGTGAACAACTGGGCTGTATAACGCAGTGGAAGTCTGCGAGTGCACTGCAAGATACTAGTACCTTGCGGTTCACGTCAGGGACTGGAGTAGTTTCGACTATGCTACAAAGCCGTATACGGAATAGCATAGGACAGGGGTGCAACTCCCCTCAGTTCCACAAGGGTCTTGTCGCTTCCCCTAAGCCTGCCACTGATGTGCGTAGGCAATAGTGACAAACAGTAGTTTCTCGTATCAATCTGGAGAGAGTCGATGTGCCGAACTACTGGCCCATGCATGTCCCCACGGGAGTGCATGGGCAATATATTATTCAAAAAGGAGAGCAGAAAGAGGGCGCAATGGAGATAGTAGATTTCTTAGAGACAATTTACGGCAACGGCGCAGGCTATGCAACAATCGTAACTAAAGACGCACACGGTAACCCGACTGTGCAGAAGTTCTTTTCGTACCCTGACGACATCGATGAGATGGTTGCCTACGCAAAGTCTCAGGCCCAGAGCGACGTTTACTTTTCGCCAATCGTTTACTACGAACAGCGACGCATCCGTGAAAACGCAAAGTCTGTTGCAGTAGTCTACGCAGACGCTGACACTTGCGCACCGGAGAACTTCCGCCTACCGCCATCGGTTATCGTAAAGACATCTGAAGGTCGCTGGCACACATACTGGGTTCTTGACAACTCATACGACCCACACCGCATTGCAATGGCATCAAAGCGTGTTGCATACGGACACAAGGACCAAGGTTGTGACCTATCAGGTTGGAACCCAACCAAGTTGCTACGCATCCCAAACACTGCAAACTCAAAGTACGCAGAGAAGCAGACTGTCGAAGCATACTCAAGTGGCCTAATCTACACAATTGAAGACATCGAAAAAGCATACTCAGACGTTGAGGTCGAGTCTGTCATGGAAGTTTCAAACATTCCAATGCCGGAGAAAACCCCAGAAGTTATGGCTGTGCTTGCGAAGATTCCTGCAAACACTGACATCATGTCTTTGTACATGGAGGAACCTAACGCTGCATCCGACATGTCAAAGATGCTGTGGAAACTTGAGATGGAACTATTCCGCGCTGGACTAAGTGCCGAAGAGGTCTTCGTAATTGCTCGTCACGCAAAGTGCAACAAGTACCACTCACCAACTCGAGTGAAGCGACTCGACGCAGACGGAGACCTATGGCGTGAAGTGCTACGAGCACAAGCCTCATTCGTTCAGCCGGGCGTTGAGATTGAGCCACTAGCTGCAGAAGCGTCTGCCGAGTTTGACCGCACTGTGGACTTCCTAGAGCCTGCAGAGCGTGACTTCGTGGCACGTTACCCAACCTTCATCGATCGTTACGTAGCATGGGCTGCAAAGAAGACTGACGGTGCTATCCAGTACCAGATTGCTTCCGCCTTTACTGTGCTGTCTTCGGCGTTCTCTGACACCGGTTACGGCACACCTAAGTATGGAAAACTTGGCCTGAACCTCTGGTTCATGATTCTTGGTGAGACCACACTTAGCCGTAAGTCAACCTCACGCCAGCTAATGCTTCGCATGATTCGCTCATACGAAAAGTATGTCGGTTACCAGATTGACATCGGTTCTAACGTGACCGCAGAAGGTCTAGTGAAGCACCTTGCAGGTCGAGACAAAATGACTTCAATGTTTCACCGAGACGAAGTTCAGGGTATGTTCAAGGAGTTCGTTACCAAGACATACATGGCAACTGCTGCAGACCAGTTCACCGAGCTTTACGATGGTCACGTTCCTGTAGTGATTCGCTCGACCGGTGGCAAGAACGCAAGTTCTGCAGTCCAGTCAGACCGAGCAGAGACAAACTTCATCATGTACCTTATGGGTATTACCAGCAAGGTATCTGAGATTCTGACCGTGGACTACTTCCGCTCAGGCTTCTTGGCTCGATTCTTGTACGTCGTTGCAGACGCACCAGAGCGAACCTACGAACTTGAGGCAGTGGAGCAGGCTGAAGATGAGGTTGCTTCGTACCAAGACTTCGAGATGGAAGAACTTGTGCGTTCAATCTACGACAGTGCGCTGTACTGGCAGAAGAAGGGTGCACCATTCCCTAGACCTATTCGCATGACCGACGACGCACTTGCTCGATTCAACAAGTTCAAGTGGGACATGGGAACCTTCACCGAAGGTCACCCAAACGAAGACTCAATCGAGCCTTCGCGTCAGCGACTAGCCTTGTCTATCTGGAAATGTGCCGTCCTATTGGCCATGTACGACCGCTCAGACGAAGTTCAGCTAGACCATGTACTAATTGCCATCCACTACTCAGAAGACTGGTTCAAGAACCTTGTACGCATGGCTGCTTCGATTAGCGAATCGGAATGGCAACGAGAAGTCGACAACCTAGAAGCTTTTGTGACAAACAAGGGTGGCAAGGTTCGTTACGAAGAGGCTTACAAGCGATTCGGTAACAAGCGTAAGCGTGAGTTCGATGAGATGGTTGATGCACTACGTTCACAGGCACGAGTTAAAACAGTTGTAGAAACACACAAGACGTATTTGGAGATTTTGTAATGACACCAGAAAGAGCATTGTCGTTTCTTGCACAGGCAATCATCCTGAGGGACACGGCGCACAAGTTGAGTGATGAGGATTTCAGGAAGGCCGTCGAAGACGTGTGCTCCTACGGAGTGATGTCAAACCGCCAGATTGCAAAACTCACAAAGAACAGGATGAGCCACGTTGCAGTTAGCAGGTTCATCGCCAAAACAAACAAGACCGGTGGCAATGTCAACGGTTCGGACTTCGAGAAGATTCGAGCAATCATCTTCTCAAAGAGCATTAATAAAACAGACTGGAAACTTGTCGGTGAAGTCTTGTCCAATGGCACATCCTTCGGGATGTTCCGCAGACTCACCGGAATTAGTTGGTCAACAGTAGATAGGAAAATCAAGGATGGATGTATTCAGCCGAAAAGCACCGTTTAGCGAAGTGTCTCAGAACAAAGACGCAGTGGACTTCCACGCAAACCGCTACGAGAACGGTTCACGAGACGCACTAGCAAAACTATGCTGGCAGACAAGGCGACAAAGTGCCAACAATTCTTAGTCTTGACCCGGGTGAAACAACCGGAGTTGCATTAATAGGATTTGAACCAAAGCTAGGCCCTGCAGTGACTTACCACAAACAAGTCACTGGGGGCCTAGAAGGTTTTATAGAGTGGTTCAACTCATTCCCTGAGGCTTACTACGACGAGGTCGTGTGTGAGTCTTTTATCTTGCGACCGGGAGTACATGGTGCGAACATCGAGCCGGCCTACGTAATCGGAGCATTGCAAGCCTTGTGCCAAGTGCCAATTACTTACCAAGCACCCAGCCAAAAGAAGCTAGTGCCAGACGCTGTGCTCAGACTGGGTAAGTCGACCTACAAGCCGGGCGAGCCTCATGCAACCGATGCCATTAGACACGGTATAATTTACTTGAGGAATCGCAAACACTTACCAACACTTCAGCGATTCTGGCCGGGAGAATAATGCCAAGCTATGACTATCAGTGCCCTCAATGCGAGTGGACCACTACCGAGATACGAAGCATTCACGAAGAACAGAAAGTAACTCACTGCCCTAACAGCGAGTGCACCGTAAAACTTCGCAGGATTTACAAGAACGTACCTCCAGTAATTTTTAAATCAGACGGCTTCTACAGCAGAGACCAGAAGCTTCAAATCACCTATGATGGGCAGGACATTTAATGTTGAACTTTAGATTCTTCAAGGAAGCACAAGACAACTCATACAACCCTCCGCAGGGTGTGCAGAACGCCGCTAAAAGAGCACTGAAGTGGATTGAGGAAGGCAAGGCCGGTTCAGGCTTTACTTCAGTCGGTCGTAAGCGAGCTTCTCAGCTGGCTTCCGGTGCATCTATCAGTCGTGAAACTGTTGGTAGAATGAAGTCATACTTCGCACGTCACTCAGTTGACAAGCAAGCTACTGGCTTCAACTCTGGTGAAAAGGGATTCCCTACGCCGGGTCGTGTGGCTTGGGATGCATGGGGCGGAGATGCTGGCGCAACTTGGGTCGGTAGAATAAACCTAGACGAAAAACAATAGGAAGAACAAGGGCGCATGAAGATTCTATTTCTTGACCTAGAAACATCACCCAACCTCGCTTATGTATGGGGGCTTTGGCAGCAGAACGTTGCAATTACGCAGATGGTTGAGTCGACTGAAGTAATCTGCTTCGGTGCCCGATGGCTTGGCTCTAAAAAGGTAGTTTTTAAATCCGTTCACCACGACGGCAAAGAGGATATGTTAGATGCTCTACACGAACTTATGGAAGAAGCCGACGTTCTCGTCGGTTGGAACTCCCAAGCTTTCGACTCCAAGCACATCAAGCGAGAGTTCGTGGAAAACGGCTATCTCCCACCGTCGCCGTACAAAGAACTTGACCTCATGCGAGTCGTCAAGTCTCAGTTCAAATTCCCTAGCAACA
>JACCDZ010263283.1_pt1 | contig 49034 bp, 35 predicted proteins | sample 7449551 | NCBI WGS metagenome assembly JACCDZ01 (sample SAMN15323452, study PRJNA562643) | freshwater metagenome | isolation source: river surface water | place: USA:Blue River Watershed | collected 2017-08-18
CATTCGCTCGAGCAATCTACCCACTGACATCGGACGAGCAACCCTTTTGTCTTTCGACAGTCAGCCTATTTGATCTTGCAACCCGTGAGGTTTACCTATGCCTAATTTGTCACCAAATTAGCGGTGGGCTCTTACCCCTCCTTTTCACCCTTACCCCGAAAGGCGGTAATTTTCTGTGGCACTAGCTGTTGAACCTTACGATTCCCCTTCCTGTTAAGAAGCACGGCGCTCTATGTTGTTCGGACTTTCCTCTTTAAAAAGCGATAAGATGGTTTATTTTCTCAACACAAAAGTACGACTATTTTCTTACCTCCCAATTTCCACCTATTTCTCCCATCACACACAATCCCTTATCCGAATAGGTTAATTGTTGAATTCGAAGCTCCCCATTTGACAAAATCAAACCCCAGGTATTTTGCTTGAGTAGATGTAATGCCTCCGACGAAGACCAAGAAAAAGCCATCAATGCCTTTAAAACCTTACGTTTAACATGCCCACGCAAGAAAACAGAAACCCCGTCCACTTGAAACCCTTTTACATTCAAACCTATTTTACTCGAATCTAAAAGTGCTGGTACAACCATTATTTTTGCAATTGCTTTCGATGTCCCTAATCCTTTAACTTGTACATGAACCCCTAATGAATCAGCACTTAACTGTAAATTCGCAGGTTTTGCATGGAACGCTTGACTGATAAGCCCCGATAACTTATTATAATCAATCGAAGCCTGAAAAGGTAGTGCCTGATTTAATTCTTTCATTTCAAGCCATCGATTGGGCTGATTAACAACAGATTCGCCGAGAACCAAGGCCGTCCGAACCAATAACTTGCCTGAGATCCCTGATGAATTAAATGTTATATCATGCACATCCACATCCGAAGAACGCAAGGAAACTTGACCAAAAGGACTTGCATAATTCATATCCACGCGATTCAAAAGATTAAGCAATGCATTCGGACTCAATGCTTGATTCAAACGCTCGGCAACCTTTTCTTGGATCGTAGGTATTTGCCTTTGAATCAAAGGATCAACAATGCCCTGAACCTGCACTGGGAATCCTAACACACGCATTTCAGGCTTTGAAATCCATTGATAATTCAAGTTTTGTAAAGCAAGTTGATGGTGATTGATGTCTTGCCAATTCCATTGAAATGTCAATGCCAAATTACTCTTCGCTTGAATTAGTCCCGTATTGATTCCCGCAATATTCGGGCGGGCATCTATTTTAACCGGCAGCTCCAAAGTCGTATTCCCCTGCGAACCCACTTGTAATCGGGGTGGCTGTAAAAGTGCCATTTGTAAAGGGAAATCTATTCCTTTTTGCTTCTGTGAATCAAACAATAACTTCCCAGGTGTTAATTGAAAATATCGAAACAAACTATCATAGCACATCGAGAAATTAATTGCCACTGTTTGAGAACGGACAGCAGGCGGGGCCGACAGAAATTGAGCCGGTGTCCCTTGCATGGGTGCTTGGCGCTTACATGCGACAACAAATACTAGCAATAATAAAAAGAGAATATTCCGCATAAATAAAAAGCCCCAATCATGCCAAAGCAAAATTGAGGCTCGCTAAATAATGATTAACTGCTATGTTAAAAGACCTCCGTCAACTTGAATCGTTTGACCTGTCACATAAGATGACAAATCTGAACCTAAGAATAAACAAACATTCGCAACTTCCGATGCCTCACCTCCACGCTTCAATGGAATTGACTTCTTCCATTCTTCTACGGTAGCCTCATTTAATTCACCGGTCATTTCTGTTTCAATAAAACCTGGTGCAATCGCATTGCAACGAATATTACGTGAGCCTAATTCCAAAGCCACCGATTTCGTAAAACCGATAATACCCGCCTTAGAAGCAGCATAATTCGCTTGACCTGCATTTCCTTTCACTCCTACTATGGAAGTCATATTTACAATTGAACCCGATTTAGCTTTCATCATCGGCTTAATCACCGCCTTGGTTAAATTGAAAACAGATTTCAAATTAACTCGAATCACTTCATCCCATTGCTCTTCTGTCATACGCATCAATAAACCATCACGTGTAATCCCCGCGTTATTAATCAATACATCAATTTGTCCAAAATCAGCTACGACTGAATTCACTAATTCTTCAGCCGCATCAAACATCGATGCGTCTGAACGATATCCTTTCGCTTTAATTCCGTAGGCCTCTAATTCTTTAACCAAAGCTTCCCCTTTTTCAACGGATGAAAGATAGGTAAACGCAACGTTTGCGCCTGCCTGTGCAAATTGATTAGCGATTGCCCGACCAATTCCGCGTGAAGCTCCGGTTACTAAAACGACTTTTCCTTGTACTAATTGCATGTAATAAATGGTTATTGTGTATTATTTCTTCTTTCTAACTAATGTTAATGTTTCACTATCAGCAATGAAATCAGCTTCTATTACCTCACCTTCAGCTAATTCACCTTTTAAAATTTCCTCTGCTAATGGGTCTTCCAAATACTTCTGAATTGCCCGATTTAATGGTCGCGCACCATACTGCGGATCATATCCTTTATCAGCTATAAAATCTTTCGCTTTTTCTGTCAATTCCACAGCAAAACCTAGGTTGGCCAAACGCTTCATTAACTTCACCAATAACAAATCAATAATCTGGTGTAAATCCACGCGCTCTAATGAATTGAACACGATGATATCATCCAAACGATTGATAAATTCAGGAGCAAAAGCTTTTTTTAAGGCATTTTGAATTGTTGATTTGGCCTGTTCTTCCATGTTGTCCACACGTGACTTTGTAGAAAAACCAATTCCTGAACCAAAATCCTTCAAATCACGTGCTCCGATATTCGAAGTCATAATGATGATCGTATTGCGGAAATCAACACGACGGCCTAAACCATCTGTTAAAATTCCATCATCCAACACCTGTAACAATAAATTGAATACATCCGGATGTGCTTTTTCAATTTCGTCTAATAGAACAACTGAATAAGGCTTCCGACGAACTTTTTCCGTCAATTGTCCACCTTCTTCATAACCTACATAGCCTGGAGGCGCTCCTACTAAGCGTGATACACTGAATTTCTCCATGTACTCACTCATGTCGATACGAACTAACGAATCTTCTTTATCAAACAAATAAGTCGCTAAAACCTTTGCCATTTCCGTTTTACCCACACCTGTAGGACCTAAGAAAATAAATGATCCAATTGGCTTATTGGGATCTTTCAGACCTACACGTGTACGTTGGATTGCTTTCACCAGCTTTTTGACCGCATCGCCTTGACCTATCACATGTTTAGTCAATTCTTGCTCCATTTGCAGCAACTTCTCGCCTTCTTTAGCAGCAACACGATTGACAGGAATACCCGTCATTTGCGCGATAACTTCCGCAACATGCTCCTCCGTAACTGTAAACTTCTGTTTCTTCGATTCCTCTTCCCAATTGGTCTTCGCTAATTCCAATTGATCAATCAATTTCTTTTCACGATCACGCAGTTGCGCTGCCTCTTCGTATTTCTGAGACTTCACTACTTGATTCTTCTCCTTCTTAACCACCTCGATTTGATTCTCCAAGGCAACAATATCAGCAGGAACCTGAATATTGGAAATATGTACACGAGCACCTACTTCATCCATCACATCAATGGCCTTATCTGGCAAGAAACGATCTGAAATATAGCGATCTGATAATTTAACTGCAGATTCAATTGAATCTTGTGTATAAATCACATGATGATGCTCTTCGTACTTGTCTTTGATATTATTCAATATTTCTATCGTCTCGTCCACTGTTGTCGCATCCACCATCACCGTTTGAAAACGACGAGCTAAAGCACCATCTTTTTCAATGTATTGTCGGTATTCATCCAAGGTAGTCGCACCAATAACTTGAATATCACCTCGCGCTAGGGCTGGCTTAAACATATTAGAAGCATCTAACGAACCAGAAGCACCACCAGCACCCACAATCGTATGTAGTTCATCAATGAAAAGTATGACATCCGACGACTTCTCCAATTCATTCATCACGGCCTTCATACGCTCCTCAAATTGACCACGGTACTTGGTACCTGCCACCAAAGAGGCGATATCCAAGGTAACCACACGTTTACCAAATAAAACACGTGAAACTTTCTTTTGAATGATGCGAAGTGCTAAACCTTCAGCGATAGCTGTTTTACCTACACCAGGTTCACCAATTAAAATCGGATTATTCTTTTTGCGACGCGATAGAATCTGGGCAACGCGCTCAATTTCTTTTTCACGCCCAACAATGGCATCTAATTTACCTTGCTCCGCAATTTTGGTCAAATCACGACCGAAATTATCGAGTACAGGAGTTTTACTTTTTTCTCCAGCTTTGGCTGTAGAAGAACTACTCGAACCTCCTTGAGAACCTGAACCACCAAACAAACGACTATCGTCATCTGAATCATCCGTATCCGAACTTGCTTTTGGAGAGTTTTCTTGCGAATTGCTGGCTTGGAATTCCACCATTTCTTTGATCAAATCATAGTGAACCTGATATTTCTCCAAAATCTGAGTAGCCACATTATCTTCATCGCGCAAAATAGCCATCAACAAATGTTCTGTACCCACTAAATTTGTCTTAAAATATTTAGCCTCTAAATAGGTCAAACGTAATACTTTTTCAGCTTGTTTAGTTAAGGGGATATTCAACATACTCTGCTTGTCGAAACTCGAACGACTTGTCGATGCAGTAGCATGTTCAATACTTTGACGTAATTGATCTAATGAAACACCTGATTTGAGCAATAAATCTACACCTGGCCCTTCACCGTCACGTATAATCCCTAACATCAAATGTTCGGTACCAATGTAATCATGTCCTAACCGCAAAGCCTCTTCGCGAGCTAATGCAATTACTTCTTTTACCTTATTTGAAAACTTAGCCTCCATATTTCCCTAATTAATAATATTCAAAACGCACCTAAGCCTTTATTTGTTCAAACTCTTTTGTAAAATTTCACGCGATTCAATTCCATAATTCATAATTAAATCTAGCACGGATAAATTAGCAACAAATTCCGTGCCAAAACACTGTCTGTAGACCACTGGATTATAAATATTTCGCGTGGAATATTCCTTTTTTGAATCAATTGCGTTCCATAAAGAATTCACAGGCGCCTCATGAAATGTATCAGTGAAGCTAAATTGAGGTTTTTTCTGCAAAAAACGTGCAATTGTATTTAAAAATTGAATATTTAAATCTACTAAAAATTTACTTTTTTTTGCAAATATCTGATCGATAAATGGCTCAACATGTTCAAAAAATGGAGCCTTTCCATATGCTGCTTGAATAGCACCTTTATGTTTCCGAATCCAATCTTGTGAATAGTCAATTTGAACATCCTTTGTAAGTTGCTTACCAGAGGCAGTTCGAATAATGGGAATGCTCAATAATTCCACCCCATTAGCCCCTAAAATATAAGTTCTATTGCGATAGGTCTGCTTGGGGAAATACTCATAAACTTCAAATTTAATTTGAGGTTCAGCAAAAATAACCGCGCAATATTCTAATGAAGGTAAATACTGAATATCAATGTGCATTCAAAAAATAAGTGGATATTTGCAAAAATAGCAGATATAAGCGATTAACTCGACAAACTAGCCATGATGTTTTTTTACAAACTTTTAGGCCGCATGCCACTTTTCATTTTGTACACCCTTTCAACCGGTGTAAAATGGGTCTTTTATTACATCATTGGATATCGAAAAGTGGTTATAACTAAAAATATCTCAAACGCATTTCCAAACCTTAATCCCAAGGAAATCAAGGCATTAAGCTATCATTTTTATGGGTATCTAACTGACCAATTAGTGGAATTCTTTTATGGCGTATCTATCAGCCAAGAAGAGATGTTAGACCGCGTTCAAATGGTTAATGAACATTATATTTCCGATTACCTTAAAGCAGGAACGCCCGTTGTTCTCGTGGCTGGTCATCAAGGCAACTGGGAGTGGGCCATTCACCGACTAGCTTTATCTAAAAACCTATATGATGTTGTTTATCAAAAATTAAATAATCCGTCATTTAATCAATTTACGATGGAAGTGCGAAGCCGCTTTCCGGGTGTTACTTTGTTGGAAAAACGCGAATCCATTTTGGCTACTCGTGAACGAAAGGACATCCCAAGAGGTATTTGTTTAGCAGCTGATCAAGCTCCTCAAAAGCCTGAATCTGCGTATTGGACAAAATTCTTAAATCAGGATACCGCCTTTTTTACCGGCATGGAGCGATTTGCTAGGGACTATAATTATCCAGTCGTATTTGTGGAATTAATTCGCAAAGAACGCGGGAAATACATTATGAGTTTTGAACCTATCGCAAATCCGGATTACACCGATCTACCTAAAGGAGAAATAATTGAACGCTTTGCGCGTAGATTGGAGAAATCCATTATTCAATATCCCGAGCAATATTTATGGTCGCATCGGCGGTGGAAACACACAAAGCCAGATGCCTCACTGATTAAATGGTAATTAGACAAAATCGCTTACATCGCCGGCTCCTTCACGAATAATTTCGACGCTATCATCTGAAATTTCGATAACAGAAGATGGGAAATGTCCCCCATATTCGCCATCTAAGACTAAATCCACCTGATTTTCATAACGTTCAAAAATGAGGCTAGGATCCGTATATTCCTCTACTTCCAAACCGTCCTGTAGCAATGTAGTCGTCAACAAAGGATGACCCAATTGTTTGACAATGTCTAATATGGGTTGATAATCAGGAATTCTTATTCCCACCGTTTTCTTGCCTTGTACAAGAACCGATGGAACCTTCGAACTTGCTGGTAACACAAAAGTATATGGCCCTGGTAAATAGCGTTTCAATAATTTAAAAGCAAAGTCACTCACTTTTGCAAAGTTGGCAATCGAACTCAAATCCGCACAAATAAAACTAAAGCGGTTTTTAGCAGGCTTAATCAGTTTTATCTCACAAATTCGATTAACGGCTTGTTGGCTCTGAATCGAACAACCCATCGCATACATCGTATCCGTGGGATAAATAATCACCCCGCCTTTTTCAAGTACTTTGACCACCTGATCAATCAATTCTTGTGAATTATTTCGGTCGTATATTTTTTTGATTTCCGCTGCCATCTTAAAAGTTTAAAAAGAAATCGGAGCCCTGTTGTTCTTCTTCCAACTCTTCAATTTTAACTTGATCGATACTCGCATTGATCTCAAAACCGACAATCAAAATCAAGGCAACAAAATATAACCAAACCATTAAGGCAATTAGTGAACCGATGGAACCATATACTTTATGGTAGCTCGCGAAATTCACTAAATAATAAGAGAATAAATTCGAAATAGAAATCGTTAAAATAGAGGCTGTTATGCAACCAGCATTAAAAAACTTCCAGCGTTTATGTATCGCTGGCGCATAATAATAAATCAACGAAATCGTAAAAAAGAAGACCGAGAAGATGACAAAATAGGTTAAAACCTTCGTCAGATAAAACGTAAAATTGTATTCTAAAATACCTTCTTTGGCCAAATATTTAACAACAAAATTCCCTAGAATGAAAACCATAAAAGAAGTAATCAACACAAAGGTCAACAAGAAGTTTAAACCTACCGCAACAAGGCGCTCCTTAATAAAGCCTCTGTTCTCACTCGTCTTATAAGTCAAATTAAATGAGCGCATTAAGGCCATAATACCACTTGTACTCGCATAAAGCGCAAAAAAGAAACCAAAAGAAAGAACTCCTCCCCTTTTCTTATTGACGATTTCGGTAATCAATTCAGTTAAATCGCTTTGAAGATTTTTGGGTACTGTTGCCTTAATGAAACTGATAATTTTATAGTCCAGATGCTCTACGGGCAAATAAGGCAATAATGAAAACAAAAAGATAATGGTAGGAAATACCGCTAAGGTAAAATTATATGCCACAGCTGCCGCACGCACATCAATATCAAACTGAAAAATCTTTTGATATAAAATAGAGATGATGCGAACAAGCACATAATGCTCCTCGTATTCACGCCAAATCTGCTTTATTTCATTTAGTAAATTTTTCCTCATACTGAATAATAAGGCATTAATGCATTCATAATAAAATCAGGTGCTTTAATAACCTTTTTCGTCTTTAAATCCATGAAAACCAAGGTTGTCTTCCCTTCATTAATCAAATCTCCGGCCTCATTTTTAATCCGGTAAGAGAACACAATTTTAGCCGTTGGCAACATATCAACCTGACAAATAACCGTCAATTCATCGTCGTATAATCCTGGTGCAATAAATTTGGTATAATGTTCTGCCACTGGAAGTCCTATGCCATTGTCTTCCAAAGATTTATAGCTAACGCCTAAACTTCGTAGCGTTTCCACACGCGCGATTTCATACAAACGCGCATAATTACCGTAATAGACATAGCCCATTTGGTCGGTATCCGCATAACAAACTCGGTATTTAACAGCGTGTGAATACATCTTATTTAATTTTACGAGCGTCTAAGGCAGCTTGATATTTAGCCGCATTTTTCATGTGTTCTGGATAGGTTTTGGCGAAATTATGGAAACCTGAAAAATCCTCCTTCGCGCAGAAATACATATACTCGTGTTTCTCTAAATTCAATACTTTATCAATCACATCCACTGGAGGAATCGAAATAGGTCCTGGAGGTAAGCCACTATTCCGATAGGTATTGTAAGGAGAATTAATGGCCGTATACTTACCTGTCACACGTTTAATCGTAAAGTCTTTCCATGCGAATACGATCGTTGGATCCGCTTGAAGTGGCATTCCAGTTCGGAAGCGATTCCAATAAACACCCGCAATCCGAGCTTGCTCAGCAGATTCTTTACTCTCACCATATACAATCGATGCCAAAATACCCGTTTGAATAGGCGTCATACCCAAGGCTGATGCTTGACTAACACGCTTTTGATTCCAAAATCGCTTATTAGCCTTTTTCATTTTCTTCATGAAATCATCAAATGATGATGTCCAAAATACCTCATAAGTATCTGGTATAAATAAACATGCAATTGTTTCAGGGCTGTAGCCATATTGCTCGGTAATAGCACTCGAATCCAACATTTTCATGATGTAGGTAGAATCATAGGGTAATTGCTTGCCCAACTTGCCCGCAATGTCTTCCTTTAAACGAAAGTTGTTAATCGTAATTCGCAAGGCATCTTGTCGGCCGTTACGCATCTTACGCAACAATTCCCAGTTACCTGATTCTGGACCTACCACATAGCGACCTGGCTTCACCTTTTCAGCTACACCCAACACCTTTGCCAAGAAACGGAAACTTAATTTATCGCGTACGACATCATGTTTATCTAAACTGTCCAAGACTTGCTTAAAATCAGCTCCCTTAGGAATTAAAATAGCATAAGAATCCCCTTTCACATTAAAATTTGGCGTTTTGAAAATTTGCCAGACGTAATACGAAAACATCGCTGTCACCAACGAAAATACGAGGATAAAAATCTTGATTTTTTTATTTGATACCATCTTAAGCTATTTTAAAATCTAATGCAAAACGACTTGCTAAGCCTTTTAAGTCGGCAACAACAGGATCCAATAAAGGTATTCCTTCTTGCAGACGTTTCTTTTCTAATTCACGTTCAGGATCACCCGGAATAATAACCTTTTGCCCTTCTACTGCATCAGCAGCACGGAAACGTTTAATCCATTTATCCATATCGTCTTTAAACGCTTCAGCTGGTCGGAAAGCATCTATCCGCATGGCACCTAAAAAATGACCTGTTCCATTTCCCACCGTTTCACCTGCTTGCATAAATCCAGCCGTAGCAAACGGAGGAACCCAAGGACCAAAATTAGCACCAGAAAGAACTCCGGATAAAATATCGACAATGGCGCCTAAGGCATATCCTTTATGAGACCCATGCTCACGATCGCCGCCCAAAGGCAATAAAGCTCCCCCATTTTTAATCGCAAAGGCATCGTGGCAGGGATTACCGTCTTTATCTTGCACCCAACCCGAAGGTGTATCTAAACCTTTGCGTTGCAATATTTCTAATTTTCCGTAAGCCACAGCCGTTGAAGCGAAATCAGCTAAAAACGCAGGTTCTTCATTGGCAGGAATTCCTACAGCAATCGGGTTTGTACCTAATAATTTTTCCCGAGAAAAAGTTGGGGTCACTAACGGAGCCGCATGCGTCATAGCCCAGCCGATCATATCTTTCTCCACAGCCTTCATCGCATGATAACCCGCTATACCAAAGTGATTGGAATTCTGTACCGCAACCCAACCCGTTCCTGCAATCGCTGCTTTTTCCGTAGCAATTTCCATCGCCTTGGGAGCCACAACAAGTCCCAGACCACGATCGCCATCCACTAGAGCCGTAGAAGGACTCTCGTGTAAGATTCGAATCTGAGGCTTCGGATTTAATCGACCATTGTCGTATAAGCGGACATATCCCGCTAAGCGAGCTACACCATGCGAATCAATTCCTCTGGCATCCGCTGACACCAAAACATGCGCCGCTAAATCCGAATCCTGCTCGGGACAACCGATGGATTCAAAAACGGAACTGACAAATTGCTTGAGTTGTTTGTAGTCTACTTGCATAACAAAATTTAACAACAAAGATAAAAATAAGAATTGGGAAAAATTTATCAAATTTGTTCTAAAATCATCAACAAATGGAAATCAATCAATGGGTAAACTCAGCTTGGTTCTGGGTCGGAATTGTTTTAGTAGCCGTTATCATTCGTGACGTATTCGTTCAAAAGAGTCACACCATCACACATAACTTTCCTATTGTTGGACATATCCGCTACTGGCTCGAGCAAATAGGTCCTGAGTTGCGACAATATATCGTTGCTAATAACCGGGAAGAATTACCTTTCAACCGACAGGAACGTTCTTGGATTTATGCATCATCCAAAAACGAGAATAACTTACAAGGTTTTGGAACCGACCAAGACTTTAATTCACCCGGTTATATCTTCATCAAGAATGCCATGATGGGTTATAATCCTCCGGCAGATCATCCAAGCAAGAAAAACCCAGGCGTTTTGCCTGCAACCAAAGTAATCGGGCAGTACCATAACCGTAAAAGGCCTTTTCGCCCTTATTCCGTTGTCAACATTTCGGGAATGAGCTATGGTTCCCTTTCAGCCAAAGCCGTTGAAGCATTAAACAAAGGAGCCCAATTAGCTGGCTGCTACCACAATACGGGTGAAGGATCCTTATCTCCATATCACCAGTTTGGGGCAGATGTTGTATTGAATATAGGAACAGCCTATTTTGGCGTAAGAGAATTAGATGGAACCTTTTCAATGGCAAAATTGAAGCAAAAAGTAACAGAGAACCCTCAGCTTCGCGCCATCGAATTAAAATTGTCTCAAGGAGCTAAACCTGGTAAAGGAGGTATGTTGCCTGCCTCGAAAATCAACCAAGAAATTGCAGATATTCGTCATATTCCCATGGGCAAAGATGCTATCTCACCTGCATTTCATGCGCAATTCAGCAATGTCCCAGAAATGGTCGATTTCATCGAATCCATGGCCCATGAAACAGGCTTGCCCGTAGGAGTAAAATCTGCCATTGGAAAATTAGAACAATGGGAAGAACTAGCCGCCTACATGGCTAAAACAGGTAAAGGCCCTGATTTCATCACAATTGATGGTGGCGAAGGAGGAACAGGCGCAGCACCTCATGCCTTTGCAGATCACGTATCTATGCCTTTTACGTTTGCGTTTGCTAAAGTTTACCAGATATTCCAACGGCATGATTTGACCGACAAGATCTATTTCATTGCTTCCGGAAAATTAGGTTTCCCTGAAAAAGCCTTGTTGGCATTCGCCATGGGCGCCGATTCCATCAATATCGCCCGCGAAGCCATGATGTCCATCGGTTGTATTCAAGCACAAAAATGCCATACCAATCATTGTCCTACAGGAATTGCAACATCCAATAAATGGTTACAAGCCGGTATCGACATCACACTAAAAAGTGAGCGCTATTACCGTTATCATTACACCTTAGTAAAAGAAATAGCTGAAATCACACATGCGTGTGGCTATGAACATCCTTGCCAAATGACTATGGATGACATCGAACTTTCGATGGGCGACAACAACCGAACAATGACCTTATCCAAAGCTTATGGATATCATAAAACTCCAATTACTTATGATAATTTCAACGAATTACTCGCCTGCCCGCATTTGGGAGGAGCAAATGCAAGAAATCGTTTGGCCTGATAGACCTGTGGATTGAAGATAAACGATTATCTTTGCACCCATGTTATCAATATCCAATCTAAATTTCTATTTCGGTAGTCGGGCCCTATACGAAGGAGCCAATCTTCACATCAAACCTAAAGCGAAAATTGGCCTAATTGGGGCGAATGGTACAGGTAAATCGACCTTGCTTCGCTTAATTTCAGGTGAATACACGCCAGATGGTGGAAATATCTCAAAGTCGGGCGATTGTACCATCGGATTTTTAAATCAAGATCTACTCTCCTATCAAACGGATGATAGTATTTTGGAGGTAGCGATGCAGGCGTTTGGCCGCCAACTAGAACTTCAGAAGGAGATTGACCAAGTCTTACATAAGATGGAAACAAATTATGAGGACAAGGATGTTGATTTACTTGCCAAATTACAAGAGGAATTCGAGCGTTTAGATGGATATACCATTCAATCCAAAACCGAAGAAATTCTGGAAGGATTGGGTTTCAACACAGATGATTTAAATCGGCCGTTGCGTTTATTCTCTGGAGGATGGCGTATGCGTGTGATGTTGGCCAAATTACTTTTACAAAAACCTTCTCTTTTATTGCTTGATGAGCCGACCAACCACTTGGACTTACCGTCAATTGAATGGGTAGAGAATTACATACATGACTACGAAGGTGCGATTGTGGTCGTTTCCCACGACCGATACTTCTTAGATCGTACAATTGATCATATTGCCGAGGTTTCCGGTGCGAAAATCACTTTATATCCTGGTAACTATTCGTATTACACGGAGGAAAAATCCTTACGTAACGAAATTCAAAAGGGAGCTTTTGAAAACCAACAAGCTCAAATTCGTCAAACGGAGCGATTTATCGAGCGATTTAAAGCAAAAGCTTCCAAATCACGTCAAGTACAGTCACGTGTGAAGGCATTGGAAAAGATTGATATCATTGATGATGTCATCGATGAGAAAGCGAAGGTGAATTTCAAATTCAATTTTGGGACAGAACCAGGTCGTTTCATCTTGTTTTTAGAGGATGTCTCAAAAGCTTATGGCGAAAAGGTCATCTTGAAAAAAACCTCTGCTACGATTAACCGAGGAGATAAAATTGCCTTGATTGGTGCAAATGGAAAAGGTAAATCGACTTTATTACGAGTCATTTCGGGTACAGAACAAATTGAAGGTGAGCGTAGAACAGGTCACAATGTAATTGAATCCTTCTTTGCTCAACACCAATTAGAGAGTTTGAACGTAGAAAATACCTTAATTGACGAATTAAAAGCAACTGGAACTACCAAAACCGAAATGGAATTACGTAGTGTCTTGGGCTGCTTCTTATTCTCTGGAGAAGAAGTATTCAAAAAGATCAAGGTATTGTCCGGGGGTGAAAAATCACGTGTGGCATTGGCGAAGGTATTGATTTCGGAGGCCAACTTCCTATTACTCGATGAGCCGACCAACCACTTGGACATGCAGTCGGTGAATATATTGATCCAAGCCCTACAACAATACGAAGGAACCTATGTAGTCGTTTCCCACGACCGTTATTTCGTTTCCAATATTGCTAATAAGATTTGGTACATTGAAGATCATGAAATTAAAGAATATCCAGGTTCATTCGATGAATATGAGACGTGGATGGCGAGCAGACCTACGAATCAAACGACTGCCAAGGCGGTTGTTGCTAAGCCAAAGCCTGAATTAGCTCCTGTTGAACATAAACCTGTCAATCAAAATTCAGCAAAGGCCATTGAGAAGTTGGAGAATCAAATCATGGAATTGGAACAAGAAATTGAGCAAATCGAAAACGAGATGGCCAGCGTAGCTGCGGAATCAAAATTTGATGAGCTTAAAGCCTTGGAAACAAAACGCCATGCCGCGCAAGTGAAACTTGAAGAAACAACTGCCGAGTGGGAGTTATTAATCGGCTAATATGCGGAGCACCCTATTCATCGTTTTATTGATTTCATTCCAATTAACTGTAAGAGGGCAATTTCAAAATCGAATTGTTGATCCGAAAATTAAGAGTGTTTATCTAAGTGAGTTGGTTCCGCATGAGCTCATTCAAGCACAGCCGAGTTTTGACATTAACGCTCAAGGAAATTGGCATTTAACCATGGATGACTTATCTCTGCAGAATCGTAATTCGCTCTATTTGCGTGTGATTCATTGCCAGTCGGACTGGACAGCTTCTCCCCTTTCCGATATCGAGTTTCTTCAGGATTTTAATGATATTCCCGTACGTGATTCGCAGGCCTCCATGGGTACCAAAGTACCTTATCGGCATTATCAAATCGCACTACCGCGCGTAAAGCTTGCAGGCAATTATGTCGTCATGTTATATAATAGAGCCAAAAGGGATACAATCCTCACGCAGCGCTATTGTGTATATTCACAGGAGTTGACCGTAGCGACGCAGGTTCGATTTGGTCGGAGTAATGCCTTACGCAACACCCATCAAAACCTAGACATAAAACTAAAGTACCCAAGCGGGCTCATGCTCAATGCGGCAGAGGATCTAAAAATTTACGTTAAGCAGAATGAAATCATTCAAAATCAACTGCCGAAAATGCCCACGGGAATCATGAATCCGATGGAGCAAAGCATTCATTTTCCTACCTACGAAAACGAGCAAGCCATCGCTGGAGGAAACGAATATCGCTTAGTTGACCTTCGAAGTACGCAACAAAAATTAAGTTATATCGATCATTGGGATGTGAGAGAAAATGAAACTCGGTTGTTTACGCTTATCGAGACACCCCAGGGGAATTATGCATATGTGCAGCGAAATGACAACAATGGCGCTTATGTGATTGAGAACTATGAAAATTCAAGTAATCCGCTTTTTGCGGATTATGTGACATGTACTTTTCGCTTTAAATCAAGCCAACAAGCGGAACCCATTTATGTGTGTGGAGCATTTAATCAATTTCAGAAAACAACTGAAAATGAAATGCATTATAATGCAAGCACGGGAACATATGAGGCGAGCATTCAGTTGAAACAAGGAATTTACAATTACCGCTTTGAAACAAAAAACCCTTCCAATTACTTAGAAGGGAATTATGCTCAAACAGAAAATAGTTATGAAATCTTTGTATATCAACGCAAACCAGGTAAACGATACGATGAACTCATTGGTTACCAAAAAGTAAGCTCGATCAATTAAACATTGAATCTGAAATGCATGATGTCACCATCATGAACGATGTAATCTTTACCTTCTACACTTAGCTTACCTGCTTCTTTACAAGCCGCTTCGCTTTTATAGGTTTGGTAGTCGGCAAATTTAATCACCTCCGCCCGAATAAAACCACGCTCAAAGTCGGTATGAATCACACCAGCCGCTTGCGGAGCTTTCCAGCCCTTTTGAATCGTCCAAGCACGAACTTCTTGAACACCCGCCGTAAAGTAGGTAATCAAATTAAGCAAGGCATAAGAACTACGAATCAATTTACTCAAACCAGATTCGGCTAAACCATATTCATCTAGGAACATTTGACGTTCCTCTACATCTTCAATTTCCGATATTTGTGCTTCCAATGCTGCACATACAACGATAACCTCTGCTTGCTCCGCTGCTACATTCGCACGTAAAGCATCTACAAATTCATTGCCTCCTTTTGTTAAAGAAGCCTCATCTACATTGGCCACGTAGATTACGGGCTTATCGGTCAACAAACATAAATCCCCTACTGCTACCTCACGTAAATCGGCATCCATCACAACAGTACGTGCAGATTTTCCTTCTTCCAACGTTGCTTTAAACTGTTGCAAAGCCGCAAACTCTTGTTTTGCTTTGGCGTCACCATTTTTTGCAGCACGTTCTGTTTTTTGTATTTTCTTATCGATAGATTCCAAATCTTTCAATTGTAATTCCATGTCGATAATCTCCTTATCGGAGATTGGATTCACACGGCCTTCCACGTGAATGATGTTTTCATCCTCGAAACAACGAACTACGTGAATGATTGCGTCCACTTCGCGAATATTCGCTAAGAATTTATTGCCAAGACCTGCACCTTGAGAAGCACCTTTCACCAAACCAGCGATATCCGTAAATTCAATCACAGTAGGTAAAATACGATTCGGCTTTACGAATTCAGCTAATACATTTAAGCGATCGTCCGGAACCGTTACGATACCCACATTAGGTTCAATGGTACAGAACGGGTAATTGGCCGCTTCCGCTTTGTTCGATGATATTGCACTAAATAAAGTTGATTTTCCTACGTTAGGTAAGCCAACAATTCCACAAGTTAATCCCATATATAAATTTAATAAGCTACAAAAATACGGCTAAAAATGAAAAAAGCCTCCGATTTCTCAGAGGCTTTTCAAAAATAATCGAATAACTTATTCCCACTTTAGATCAGTCCCACCAAATTCGTCTTCGTCGCGGTTAAACTGAGTAAAATCCACATCAGGCATCAATTCGGTTTTCACATGATTAACAGCTTCATTTAGGCCTTCTACAAATTTGTCAAAGTCTTCTTTGTACAGGAACATTTTATGTTTTTCATACACAAACCCATCTTCCTTTTGGTGACGACGGCTTTCTGTGATGGTAATGTAATAATCTTGTGAACGTGTAGATTTTACATCAAAAAAATAAGTTCTTTTACCTGCTCGGATTCGTTTGGAAAACAATTCTTCTCTATCTCTTTCTTCCACTGTTAAAGTAAATTAGGTTTGACAATGTGTAAATCTACTATTAATTCTTATTCACTCAAAAATATTGCAGGGAATTTCAATTCCTACTTCAAGAAATTCTTGCATTATTTTGATAATATTTTTAATTCCCACAATAAAAGTCAACCTTTGACGGGAAAATTGAAGTTCAAACATGCGTTACCTTATCCCCATAATCCTTATAATCAGCTGCCTGAGTCCCTTTGAAGGGTATTCTCAGGAACTTGGTGATGAAAGTTATGGCATCGCATCTTTCTATTCTAAATCCTTTTATAATAAGCGTACGGCCAACCAAGAATTTTTACGCAAAACAGAATACACGGCTGCTCACCGATTGTTTCCGTTTAATACCTTAGTCGAGGTAACCAACATCTACAACAAAAAAAGTGTGGTTGTTCGTATTAATGATCGGGGGCCCTATAAACGAGGAAGAATCATCGATTTAACGGAAGCGGCGGCAAAAAAAATAAATCTTCGAAAAGTGGGTTTAGCCAAAGTGAAGATTAAAATCATTGGGTTTGAAAATGAGCTGATGCTCATACCTTACCACCAATTAGAATTAGAAACTACGCCGAAGTTCAGTAAAAAATTCTATCAAAAAACGCGTCTTAAATACAAAAAGAAATATCGCATTAAGCCTCGAATCAAGCATAAACGCTTCCTAAAAAAAGGTAAAAAACCGAAAAGCAAACTGCGTATACAACGATAATTACTTTCGTTTGCCTTCATAAAACTTCAAGAAGTCTTGAATCTTATCGACAGGAATTCTTTTCCCAATGATATTTTTTGATTTATCTAAGATATAAACAACTGGCGTGGAATAAGCGTCAAAAGTCTTTTGGAAATCGGTATAGTATTCTTCCTTCCCCGTTTTCGCGTTGATGTGAATATCAATACCATTTTTCCAGTTTTGAATCTTAAACTCCTCGATAAACTTTTTCCACATCACTTTATCACGCACCAAACAAGCGGCTAATACGGCAATGTTTTTAGATTTGAAATAAGCATCTTGTTTCAACAACTTAGGCGTTTCTTCTTTGCAATGGCTACAATCTGGATCGTAAATAAAGAGAATCGTATAATTCGCCTGTATCGATGACGTAGTTAACAATTTTCCTGAAGGATCTGTTAAAAACATTTCAGGAATACGCTTCCCGACTAATAAGGGTTTAATAATCGCAATTCGTTCTTTCATCTTTCGAATGGTCGTCGTATCCCACATATGCGGTTCCCCGATGTAATATTTCTCAGCTAAATGAACGAAGGCACCATCCGTCCCTACCACATTATGGTTCTCATAAGTACTTGCAATTTTATAAACCACGTATTTACGCATAGCTGGATTCCTTATCCCAAGCAATAGTCGATCTGCATCTTTAGCAATAGAATCCGATTCTTGTACAACCAAATCTTCGAAATACTTATCAATTTTCTTTTGTAAGAAAGGGGTTCTAATAAATCGCTCGTCATTCAAGTCCACATGGTCGAAATAGTGCTTTTTGTAATACGTATACTGAAATTTAAATAAGTCACTACTATCCTTAGCGCTTTTCACCGGTTTGGTGTAAGCTGGAATTTCGGGCTCTAAACTCGCATTAATCAATTTAGACACAAATAAATTTGAGTGATCCTTTATCCACTTCTTTTGAAGCGTAGCCATTTCAGTCCGAATTTGCTCCGGTTTTTGCTTCGATTGCAAACTCAAATAGGCTGCCGTCATATCCCGCTGAAACGCATAAAAAGCCTCATTCTCTGGACTTTGATTTACCTTCATTTGACCCACTACATCAGCCGTATCAGTTTCGAACGAAAAATGTGCATTACCAATGACTAAATCAAAATACTTATTATTGTTAAACGAAACTAAATATAATCCTTCATCCAACTTCTCATTGCCTTGAAATAGAAAATTGCCATCCTGATCCACTTGCGCCGTATCTTTAATGACTTGTTGGTTTGCACCAAAGTAATGAGCCAAATACACCTCTGTATTTTGCAAACCCTTGATTTTACCTTTGATTTCAAAAGCAGAATCTTGTGCTTGAACACAATAGAATCCCGTAAAAAGAAGCGATAATAATGAGAGGACTTTCATAAATTTTAGGCTAATTTTAATATTCTTAATTTCAAAAATACAATGTTTTTCACGCTATCTAAAATTATTGATTTTATACTTTTACCAATAACTTGGTTAATTGCGTTAACATGCCTCACGATGTTTAACAAAAAGGTTAAATTTAAAAGAGTGGCGGGATTTTGTCTATTAGGTATTTTGATCTTGGGAAGCAATACATGGGTCGTTAACAAACTCTTTTCTGCCTATGAATTACCACAAATCCAAACAAAAGGACATTATTCCTTAGCCATAATTTTGGGCGGAGGGATGATTCGGGCCAATCAGGAAGATAAAAGTCGAATTAATGTAGGCGAGAGCGCAGATCGTTTCCTGCAGCCTGCACTACTCTACAAAGCAGGCAAAGTGGATCAAATTCTAATTACAGGAGGCAATACGTCCATCGGCAGCCTTAAAATCGACCAAAGCAATGAAACGATGCAAGTGAAAAGGCTTTTGGTAGCATTAGGAATCCCTGAAACAAAAATTTTGGTAGAAAACCAGGCTCGTAATACACACGAAAATGCAAAATTCAGCAGGCGATTGGTTGATTCATTACAGATTCAGGGCCCCATACTATTGGTCACCTCTGCCTTCCACATGCGGAGAGCATCTGCATGTTTTACCAAAGAGGGGTTACATTGCATCCCTTACGTGGTAGACAGCAAAAAAAAGGACACCGATTTAGGTGTCCTTGAATATATTGTTCCTTCCGAGAAAGAATTGTATAAGCTATCTTATCTATTGCGTGAAATGTTTGGCTTCATCATTTACCGCATAGTAGGATATGCCTAGGTAGATAAAATTTCAACCATACGTATCAAATCTTCCGATACAGGTTTCTTCTTCGTGATCGTATCGTGAAAAGGTGTATATACCAACTGGTTATTAATTACACCCGCCATCACATTTTTTTCGCCACGTAACAAGCCCTCTAAAGCTCCTAAACCTAATCGAGACGCTAAAATACGGTCATAGGCAGTAGGAATACCTCCCCGTTGGATGTGGCCTAAAGTTGTCACCCGGATATCAATTTTATTGCCCATTTTCTCACGAATCTTGTTAGCAACAATTTGCGCATTCCCTTCCTCATCTCCTTCAGCAACTACAACAATCGATGATGATTTTTGCTTCGCAAAACCATTATTCAAAATCGTAACAATTTCATCTACTGGCGTTAAATTTTCAGGAATCATTAAGGCTTCTGCCCCACCTGCAATACCGCACTGCACGGCAATATAACCTGAATCGCGCCCCATTACCTCGATAAAGAATACACGATCATGTGAATCTGCTGTATCACGAATCTTATCGATTGCATCTAATGCCGTATTCACCGCCGTATCATAACCGATCGTGTAATCGGTTCCGTATAAATCGTTGTCGATGGTACCTGGAGCACCTACCGTAGGTATTTTAAATTCATTAAAAAAGATCTCAGCACCTGTAAAAGTTCCATTTCCCCCAATCGCCACGAGGCCTTCAATCCCTAACTCTTGTAATTTATCATAGGCTTTTTGACGGCCTTCTGATGTCATAAATTCTTTGGAACGAGCAGATTTTAAAATCGTTCCACCACGTTGAATAATATTGCTAACGGACTGTGAATTTAACGGGATAATATCCCCTTTGATCATTCCATTGTATCCGCGAATAATTCCATAAACTTCTACTCCATGATAGGCAGCACCACGCACAATTGCACGAATACACGCATTCATTCCGGGAGCGTCACCACCTGAGGTAAATACAGCTATTTTCTTCATCAATCTATTTTTAAATACATGTTACCATGAAAATCTATCAAAAATACGATAATAATCGTTCAATACACAAAAATAGCCTAGATTTTGAATCGATTTTTTATAAAATTCATCTATAAAGTTTTGTAATTTGCATGAATTAAAAAATGATGAATATGTCTAAAACAGCTAACGAATTCTTATATAGTTATTTAAACAATGCTTCGCCAACAGGCTTTGAATCTTCAGGCCAACAAATTTGGTTGGACTACCTTAAACCTTACATCGACGAAAAAATTATTGATACGTATGGTACCGCTGTTGGTGTTATCAATCCCGGACAACCCTATAAAGTAGTCATTGAAGCGCATGCTGATGAAATATCTTGGTTCGTAAATTACATTGATGACAATGGATATTTGTTTCTTCGTCGGAACGGTGGATCAGATGCCTTAATCGCACCTTCCATGCGCGCAAATATTCATACCAAAGAAAAAGTCGTAAAAGGAATTTTCGGTTGGCCTGCTATCCATGTGCGCGATCTAGCCAAAGACAAAGCCCCATCCATAGATGATATCTTCATCGACTGCGGTGCAGCAAACAAAAAGGAAGTGGAAGAAATGGGGATTCACGTGGGAGCGGTTGTTACCTTTGAAGATGGCCTTACCGAATTAAATAACAAATATTTAGTAGGCCGTGCTTTAGACAACCGCATCGGAGGCTACATGATTGCGCAAGTAGCTCGCAAATTGAAAGAGAATAACATTCAATTGCCTTTCACACTTTATGTGGTTAACTCAGTACAAGAAGAGATTGGATTACGTGGTGCGGAAATGATTGTTCGCCGATTAAAACCGGATTTGGCATTCATTACGGATGTGACACATGATACGCAATCGCCCATGTACAACAAGAAAACCCAAGGTGACATGTCTTGTGGTAAAGGTCCAGTCATTTGCTATGGTCCTGCCGTACAAAACAATGTGCGTGATTTCATCATCGATGTGGCAAAAGAAAACAACATCGATTTCCAGCGCCAAGCAGTTTCACGTTCCACAGGAACAGATACAGATTCCTTCGCTTATGCAACAGAAGGTGTCGCATCAGCCTTGATATCTCTCCCTTTAAAATACATGCACACCACCGTGGAAACCATTGCCAAAAGCGATATGGAGGCAGTGATTGAGTTGATCTATCAATCGTTGTTGAAGGTGAAGGGAAATGAGGATTGGAGGTATTTTAGCTAGTCGCTAATCCCTAGTCGCTAGTCGTTAGTCAAATATTTATTATTGGAGTTTAAATTGGCTTTACATGAATTCAATCTTAATTTGATGTTCTTATATTATAAAAGCAACTAACGACTAACGCTAGCGACAAGCTACTAGTGACTAGCGAATTGTGACTAGCGACTAATTTAAATATCTCGCAAAAAACTCCCACGTCCTCAACATCTGATCAATCCGCTGCCGATTATTACCTGCACGGGTAATCTCATGTGAGGCACCCGGATGTCGCACATATTCTACCTCACGCCCTAATTGCTTCAAGCTCTTATACAGCATTTCGCTTTGGATTACGCCCGTACGAAGGTCATTTTCCCCATGAAAAATAATTAACGGCGTTTTGATATTAGCCACATAACTTAAAGGAGATTCACGATCTAACACCGCTTTTGTCACTTTTTCCCAAGGATAACCACCAAAATAGTTGGGAACTAAACGCCATGCATTTCCTTCTCCAAAGAATGTCGATAAGTCATAAACACCCCGTTGGGCTGCAGCCACTTTAAATCGGTTCGTGTGGCCAACAATCCAAGCGACCAAATACCCCGCATAAGAACCACCTGTAACCCCTAATTTTGTTGTATCAGTCCAACCTTCTTTGATCGCTAAATCCGTAACACGCATCACATCCGCCATCGGACCAGCGCCCCAATCTTTTACATTACTAGCCATAAAAGGTGTTCCGTATCCCCCACTTCCACGTGGATTGCAATACACAATGCCATAACCTTTTGCTGCATAATATTGAAACTCATGCCACATACTTGCTTCTCCCGTTCCCCACATAGCTGTAGGCCCGCCATGAATCTCTAGGACCAACGGGTATTTTTTCCCTTCTTGAAATCCTATCGGTTTCATGACCCAATAATCGACCGTTTGGCCTAATTTATTAATGAATTGATGTTTCACCGCTTTAGCTAATTGCTTATCCTTTAACCAAACAGCATTGAATTCCGTTAATCGTAACTCTTTTCCATTCGAAAGCATATATAATTCAGAAGGGTTTTCAATCGATGTTTTGGCATAGATAAATTGATCATCTGCGACATCGAAGCCTAAAACTCCTTCCATCGTCGATGTCAAGGTTATAAATTTCTTCGTAGCCAAGGTATATTCCACTATGGGTACTGCACCTTGATCTTGTGGTGTTAGGTATAATTTAGCATCATCTGCTGACCATTTTACTTGCGTAATCACACGATCCAACGCTACCTCTTGAATCACACCGGAAGACAAATTCATCACTTTTAAAACCGGATTTGAAACGCCTGTCGATTTTGATTCAAAAAAAGCAACTTGGTCACCTTTGTTATTGATACTTAAATTCGAATAACGATATCCTGCTTTGATTAATACAGACGTGTAAGCTCGAGAAATAGCATCATACCGAACGATTTGACTTTCAAGCACCTTATCGGGATGCGTCAAACTATCCGCCGGCAAAATCACCAAAAAGCTATTGGCATTCAATTGCTCCCAATCCGACCAGCGATGCAAAGGATTATTAATGGCCACAGGCTTTGCTCCTGCTTCTATACTCAGCGCATAAAGGGTTGATAAAGAAATCTCTCCCGACGTAGTCATTTCTTCCTGAAATTGTAGTCGGTTAATCACTTTGGCCTTTTTATCTTTCTCATTTTGTGCTAAATAGGCACGAACTTCTTCGATGCTTCCATTCGGATTCGCCTTCGCTTTAGATACAAATGAGGCGTTCGCAACTTGTGGTTTTTCCAATGACCACGATGGAATCAAATGACGCGGATTCGCAATCGAATCCACATAAAAGTCTTTCAATGAAATACCAGAGGTGTAATATAATTTCCCATCATGTTTTGAAATCGATGGATTTTGAACCGAGACCTTTGAATTCGTTATTGCCAAAGCCTCACCTCCCGCTAAACTTAATTGGTATACCTGCGACTTATTCCCTAAATCCCGCGTAAACAGAATGGATTTACCATCCGCCGACCAATTTGCCCCGCTAATCGAATAACGACCCGCAGTCATGGCTCGGGAAGTTTTCGTTGCGACATCCCCTACATACAAATGCGTTTGATAGACAAAATCGCCTTTGGTATCTGGATCATCTTCCACGGATGTCACCGTATATAAATACTTTTGTCCGTCTGGGGAAAAGCTCGGTTTCCCTACCGACTTGATCTTCAACAAATCTGTAACCTGAATGGTATTTTGGGCTAAAGCGCCAAAAGAAATAAAGAGAATGAGTATTAGTGTCCGCATCATTAAAAAATAAGGCTTGCGAAATATCTCGCAAGCCTTAAATTTAGAAAATAAAAGATGAATTGATTAAATCAATTTAAGAATTTCTTCACCAATCGCATCCGTTCCTAAAATCATCGCTTTGTCGGTAGACGCATCAGCGATATCCCCTGTACGGAATCCTTTCTTCAACACCTGATCTACGGCATTAATGACAGCTTCCGACTCAGCTTTCATACCGAAAGAAATATCCAATAATAAAGCGGCAGATAACACAGATGCCATTGGATTTGCTAAACCTTTACCTGTAATGTCATGTGCAGAACCGTGAATAGGCTCATAAACACCCGTTCCATCACCAATAGAAGCAGAAGCCAACATCCCCATCGAACCTGCGATTTGAGACGCTTCATCCGTTAAGATATCACCAAATAAGTTGGCCGTAACCACCACATCAAAACGCTTAGGATCTTTGATCAACAACATCGCAGTTGCATCTACGAATTGATATTCAACCGTCACATCCGGATATTCCAAAGCCAATTTTTGAATCACTTCACGCCATAAACGTGAGGATTCCAATACGTTTGCCTTATCTACGGAAACTAAATGCTTCTTGCGTGTACGAGCAGCTTCAAAAGCCTTGCGACCGATACGCTCAACCTCATACCGGCTATATTCTGCAATGTCATAAGCTGTATCACCATTGTTCTTACGACCTTTTTCACCGAAATAAATATCACCCGTTAATTCACGGAAGAATAAAATATCTGCACCTTTTAAGATTTCAGGCTTGATGCTAGATGCCGACAATAATTCATCGAACAATTTGATTGGACGTAAATTCGCATAAAGACCTAATTCTTTACGCATTTTCAACAATCCTTGCTCAGGACGAACCTTTGCAGATGGATCATTGTCATATTTGGGATGTCCTACTGCACCAAAAAGCACAGCATCAGATGCCTTCATTTTTACTAAGGTCTCTTCAGGAAGCGCATCACCAGTCGCTTCAATTGCAACGTGGCCAATTAAAGCCTCATCATAGGTGAAATCATGGCCAAATTTCGCCGCAATTTTTTCCAATACTTTTTTACCTACTTCGGTTACTTCTTGTCCAATTCCATCACCTGGAACGATTAAGATATGTTTTTTTGCCATGATATGTTTATTAAATCAAATTCAACATTTTTTGGGTCGCCTTGATGGCCGACACCGTTTGGTCACAATCCAAACCTCTTGTAATCAATTCTTTACCCCCATGATTCCACGTAATAATGGTCTCACATAATGCATCAGACTCACCTCCTGGCGGAATGCGAACCGCGTAATCCGTCAACTGCGCCAATTTCTGACCATTCTTCTCAAAAATTATCGCCAACGCATGCATGAACGCATCATATTGACCATCCCCTTGCGCATGTTCCTCAAAAATCTCTCCATCAACCGAAATTTTCAATGTTACTGAAGGACGTAAGTCTTTGGAATGCGTCAATACATAATTCAAAACCTGCACGCGCTCTTCAATCGCATCTGAATCCAGGACGTCCGAAATGATGTAAGGCAAATCATTTTGCGTAACAACCTCCTTGCGGTCACCCAACTCAATGATACGCTGCGTTACTTTCTTCAAATCTGAATCCGACAATTGAATGCCTAATGCAGCTAAATTATTTTCAATATTCGCTTTTCCTGATGTTTTACCTAAGGCATATTTACGCTCACGGCCAAAACGCTCCGGCATCAACTCATTGAAATACAAATTATTTTTCTTGTCTCCATCCGCATGAATTCCGGCTGTTTGGGTAAATACATTTTCCCCTACAACCGGTTTATTTGCTGGAATACGGAAACCAGAGAAGGTCTCCACTAATTTACTCACCGAATAGAGCGACTTTTCACAAACGGATGTCTTCACATCTTTTTGGTAGTCATTCAAAACGGCAATAACAGATGCCAAAGGAGCATTACCTGCTCGTTCGCCCATTCCATTCACCGTCAAGTGTAAACCATGAATACCATTACGAACTGCTTCCAACGCATTCGCAGTTCCTAAATCATAGTCGTTGTGTGCATGAAAATCGAAATGTGTATTCGGATAACGTGCAACCAATTCCTTGATGTATTCGCCCGTTTCCCAATAGGTCAAAACGCCTAAGGTATCTGGCAATAACACACGTTTAACAGGCAATTGCGTAATAAAATCTAAGTAACGCAATATATATTCTTTCGAATTACGCATTCCATTACTCCAGTCTTCTAAATAGACGTTAACCGATAAACCTTTGGAATTCGCTAGGTCAATCGTGGCTTGAATTTCAGCAAAATGTTGTTCCGGCGTTTTCTTCAGTTGGTGCTGCAAATGATTCAAAGAACCTTTGGTCAACAAATTCATGACTTTGGCACCTGCATCCAACATCCATTGCACCGATGTTCCACCGTCCACAAACGTTAAAACCTCCACTCGGTCTAAAAAGCCCGCTTGAGCAGCCCAAGAGGTAATTTTCTTCACCGCCTGAAATTCGCCCTCTGAAACACGCGCAGACGCAATCTCAATGCGATCGACCTTTAATTCAGTCAAAAGCAATTGAGCAATGGTCAACTTTTCAGAAGCTGAGAAAGATACCCCGCTGGTTTGTTCCCCATCCCGGAGGGTTGTATCCATGATTTCAATGTGGCGCATGAATCTTATCGCTTAGAGGCAAAATCAGCGATTTCCGACTTCATCGCTTGTAAGTAATCGATGTCATCAAAACCGTTTAACAAATTGTGTTTCTTGTAGCCATTGATTGCAAAAGATTCCGATGCACCTGTAGCTGAAATCGTAATAGTTTGCGCTGGCAAATCAACAACTAATTCCGTTTTCGGATCTTTTTCAATCGCTGTGAAAATCTCATGCAAGAATTCTGGAGAAACCTGAACCGGTAGAATACCTACGTTGATTGCATTTCCACGGAAAATATCCGCAAAAAATGAAGAAACCACGCAACGGAAACCGTAATCATAAATCGCCCAAGCCGCGTGTTCACGCGAAGAACCTGAACCAAAGTTCTTACCTCCTACGAGAATCTTACCAGAATACGTCGGGTTATTTAATACGAAATCTTGTTTCGGTTGGTCGTTCTTATCATAACGCCAATCTCTAAATAAATTATCACCAAAACCCTTACGCTCCGTTGCTTTTAAGAAACGTGCAGGGATGATTTGGTCTGTATCTACGTTCTCGATGGGCATCGGAACGGCTGAACTTTTTAATACACTAAAACTATCGTAAGCCATCTTGCTCTAATTTAAATCTTATAAAAACGCTCTTGGATCTGTTACAACCCCCGTAATTGCAGCAGCCGCAGCTACTAAAGGACTCGCTAATAAAGTACGAGAACCTGGACCTTGACGTCCTTCGAAGTTACGATTCGACGTACTCACCGCATATTTACCTGCAGGAATCTTATCATCGTTCATCGCCAAACATGCCGAACATCCCGGTTGGCGCAATACAAATCCCGCCTCCGTCAAAATATCCAAAATACCTTCTTCTTTAATCTGTGCTTCTACGATATGAGAACCTGGAACTACCCAAGCCGTCACATGATCCGCTTTTTTATGTCCTTTCACAATCGATGCAAAAGCTCTAAAATCTTCGATACGACCGTTTGTACAAGAACCGATAAACACATAATCTACTTTCTTACCAATCATCGAATCGTTTTCAGCAAAACCCATGTAGTCCAAAGACTTTTCATACGTCGCTACACCACCTTCTACCTCGGTAGCTTTGGGAATATGTTTCGAGATACCAATCCCCATACCTGGGTTCGTTCCATAGGTAATCATCGGCTCGATATCGGATGCATTGAAATTGATTTCTTCATCAAATGAAGCACCTGCATCTGTTTTCAAGGTTTTCCAATACGCTAATTGCGTATCCCAATCAGCACCTTTCGGAGCCAATGGTCGGCCTTGGATATAATCAAATGTCGTTTGATCCGGAGCAATCATACCTCCACGAGCACCCATCTCAATACTTAAGTTACAAACTGTCATACGGCCTTCCATGCTCATGTTCTCAAACACATCACCCGCATACTCAACGAAATAACCCGTTGCACCTGAAGTCGTCAACTTTGAAATGATATATAAAGCCACGTCTTTTGGCGTAACCCCTTTACCTAATTTACCATTTACATTGATACGCATTTTCTTAGGCTTCGGCTGCATGATGCATTGAGAAGATAAAACCATCTCCACCTCAGAAGTACCGATACCAAAAGCAATCGCACCAAAAGCGCCGTGCGTCGATGTATGTGAATCACCACAAACAATCGTGAAACCTGGCAAGGTAATCCCGTTTTCAGGCCCTACAACGTGTACGATACCATTTTTAGGATCTCCTAATCCCCAGTGTGAAATACCATATTTGGCAGAGTTTGTGGCTAATTGTTGTAATTGATTGGCCGACAAAGGATCTTCTACCGGTAAATGTTGGTTAATCGTAGGCGTATTATGATCCGCCGTCGCAAACGTACGTTCAGGATACATCACTCCAATTCCACGTTGCTCCAAACCTAAAAAGGCTACTGGACTCGTTACTTCATGGATAAAATGACGATCGATAAAGAAAACATCCGGACCATCTTCGATTTTCCGAACCACGTGGGAATCCCATACTTTATCAAATAAGGTTGTTGGAGAATTGCTCATTCGTATAATTTAAAATTTTAAGCGCTTTCAATAAAATTAAGCTACAAAAATGCCGATTTTTTTGCAATAATGCAAAGGATTCAGGGCATCAAATTGGAAATACACCAAATAAAATTTGGTAAATACCAAAGATTACAAGGAAGATCGCTGAATAAATGAAAAGGGGTTTTCAATCTTATTGCGCGCATTGGTTTTGACCAAATCTGCTGCCAGCTCCCCCATTTTGACAAAATCCGTTGATATCGTGGAAATCCCATCAAATAACAAACGCTTGATCGGGGTCTCATTGTATGAAATCAAGCCAATATCTTTTCCAAGGCTTAAACTTTGCTGCTTAATCTGATCTAATAATTCAATCAGATCGTCCTCCATAACCGTTATGTAAGCCGTCCCTTGTTCAGGTTGGGCTTCTTCGGATACCTTAAAATCAAAGGCATAGTCCCGACAAAAATGCTCAAATCCTTTGACGATGGCTTTGGGGTAATAGCTGGATGTTGGAAAAACCAATTGGATGGTATGATATTTCGCTAAAGCATCCTTCGCTTGTAGCAAGGTTTGATAAATATCCTTTTCGAAATTCTCATAAACCGCTCCGTAAGATCCTTGAATACCCGGCAATAATTTATCTAAAAGGATGAGTTTTTCTTTCGGGAGGGAATTAATGAAATCAACTGCGATGGAATCCCCCTCCATAAAATGCGGAATGATAACGATATGCGAATAGTCCAATTCGCGTTTTGTGATGATTCGCTTAAAAAGGTTAAAATCGTTGTTGTATATATAGAAGTCGATACCCGCCATAGGCCCCATAGAGGCCACAAAGGAATCGTATATCATTTTTTTATGAACCGATAACTTATTGAATAAAAGGAATATCCGAAAATTTGCCGGGACGCTGCCGGCGCTAATGAAAAATCCCTTCCCGCGCACGGATTCCACGATCCCCAAAGACTTCAAATAATTATACCCCTTCTCTACCGTTATCCGCGAGATATAGTGCTCAAAACTCAATTCATTAATCGACGGCAAGACATCCCCCTGCTTGATTTTACCTGCTTGGATACCTTCGATGATGGAATTGGCCAACTGCCTGTACTTCGGCGTGGAGGAAAACTCGTCTATATGAATCAATGAAATCAACTTATTCGCTAATAGAATTACCTAAACCTACGATTAATACGGAAACCAAAATTACAATAATACCCGTAATGACCGTCCGCATGGTTTGTTTCGAAACACCCTTCCATTCCTTAAAATAGATACCCCAGAAATTAGAGGTCAAGATAATTGTTGCCATGTGCAGAATCCAAGAACTAGCCCCATTGCCTAATTTACTCTCACCCATTCCATAAAAGAAGAATTGCAAGAACCAGGTAGTACCCGCCACCGCGGCAAAGGTATAGTTCATGCGCAAGGGTGCTGCAGCATCTGCATAATCCCCAAACGAACTGTTCTTAACATTCAAATATATGCAATACACGAAGTTGGTCAGAAAACCACCCCATAAAACGACAATAAAAATAACGTTATTCTGAAACAAGGGATCACAACCTTTCGCAACGGCAGCCGCAGCCATATCTTTCCCTGCCTCAATACCAAAATTAAAACAAGCACTACAAAGACCCGAAATAGTTGCCACAATCAAACCTTTGGTTAAACTAAATTCCTTAATTGTTTCTTGTTTTTGCTCCTGCGACAATTCATTTTCCTTCATCATCCCCGCCTTGCCACACAAATAAATACCAAAAACACAGACCAAAATACCAAGCAAGACCACTTGGCCTCCTGTACTACCCGCAATGTGTGAAATCGTATCTCCCGAAACACCCGAGAATTCCCGGTAAATCGGCGGAACGAGTGCACCAAAAATACTGCACAAGCTTAGAGCAATCGACATCCCTAATGACATCCCCAAAAAGCGCATGGCTAATCCGAATGTCAAACCTCCAATACCCCACAAAACGCCAAAGGTAAAAGTCCAGAAAAACACATCCGAATCCACTTGTTGGATGATGCGCATAAAATCTGGAATTGTCAAATAGGCAGCAACAATTGGAACGATCAACCAAGAAAACACCCCGCCTACTAGCCAAGCACTCTCCCAAGACCACACATGAATCTTACGGTAAGGAATGTAAAATGAACCCGAAGCAAATCCCCCAAGCGAATGAAATAGTAAGCCTAAAATAGCACCCATGCGTTAATTGTTTATATTTTTCAAAGTCAAAAGGTTTCCAATATTACCCAAAATAGTCATAAATTGGAATCGAATGTAGCTTAAATAAATCACCCAACTATGCTTAGTCTCCCTAGGAAAGTCAAAATAATCCTCGGTTTTTCCCTAATCTGTGGATTCACTGGATTTCAAGCAAATGAACAAGTCGACTGGCCTGAGTACTTAGGTGGCCCCGATCGGAATCATTATTCAAAATTGACACAAATCAATCCATCGAATGCTAACGAGTTAAAAGTAGCTTGGACCTATGCCCTACCCGATTCGGGTCAAATGCAGGCGAATCCGATTATCATTGATGGAATTCTATATAGTGTAAGTGCTTCCGTTCAGGCATTCGCCTTGTATGCAGCGACGGGCAAGGAGCTTTGGCACTTTGGTGATCCATTGAAAAACTGGGCGAGCACTTCAAGAGGTTTGGCCTATGCGAAAGGACGTATTTTATACACGGCGGGACCCAATCTCTGGTGCTTGGATGCCAAAACAGGAAAACCGATCGCGGATTTTGGAGACCATGGCAAGGTCGATTTACATACGGGCTTACCCGAAATCGCAAAGGACAAGTTCATTATTTCGAATACACCTGGAACCATTGTGGGGGATTTAATCGTCATGCCATTGCGATTATCAGAAGGGGCAGATGCCGCACCAGGAGACATTCGTGCCTTTAACATCTACACGGGTAAAGTCGAATGGACTTTCCACACCATTCCTTATCCTGGGGAGAAAGGCTATGAGACTTTTCCCAAAGATGCTTATCGAAATGAATACACAGGTGCTGCCAATAACTGGGCTGGGATGGCCGTAGATAGGAAAAGAGGAATAATTTATGTTCCGACAGGATCAGCAGGCTATGATTTTTGGGGAGGCAATCGCAAAGGACAAAATCTATATGCAAATTGCCTACTCGCCTTGGATTCAAAAACAGGAAAAAGACTTTGGCATTTTCAAACGACACATCATGATTTATGGGATCGCGATCTACCTGCGCCACCCAATTTGATAACTGTCACTCGAAATGGAAAACGGATCGATGCAGTCGCACAAATATCAAAACAAGGATTCGTTTTTGTATTTGACCGTGTAAGTGGTAAACCCCTATTCGACATCAAAGAAATTCCTGTTGAACGAAAAGGATTACCGGGCGAACATGTTTGGCCCAAACAACCGTACCCCGTTTTACCTAAACCTTTTGCCCGCTTATCCAATGAGATCAAACCGAGTGACGTGAGTCCTTATGCCCAAAATAAGGAAGAGCTATCCGCTGCCTTACGCAAACTAAAAAGAGGCTGGTATGATACTCCAAGCGAACAAGGAACCTTAATTCTACCTGGCTTTGACGGTGGTGGTGAATGGGGTGGCGCGGGTGCTGATCCCGAAAAAGGGATTCTGTACATCAATAGCAATGAAATGGGTTGGGTACAGAAAATGGTCAAAAACAAAGCGAGCACCTCGACAAGTGGCGAAGGACTATACCATCAAAATTGCGCGAATTGCCATGGAACAGATCGCAAAGGAAACCCAGCGTCAGGATATCCGAGTTTATTTGGAATCGAAAAGAAGCGGGATGCCAAATACATCGCACAAATCATTCGATATGGAAAAGGCATGATGCCAGGATTTGGCCACATCAGTCCTGAGAAACAAAACGCGATCGCCGCCTATATTCAAGGTTTAGCTTCTAAGGAAGTTACATCTACAAATTCCCCTGCGATCGTACCTTACCAAATGAGTGGCTACAACAAATTCTTGGATCAAGACGGTCTACCCGGTTTGAGCACCCCTTGGGGAACCTTGAATGCGATTGATATGAATACGGGAAAATATGTGTGGAGAATTCCATTTGGCACTGAACCATCTCTCGCCAACAAAGGAATATATGATAATACAGGCGGTGAAAATTACGGTGGACCTATCATTACCAAAAGTGGCTTACTCATCATCGCTGCTACCAAAGACGCCACCCTTCGTATATATGCATCCGCCACAGGAAAACTATTGGCAAGCTATCCTTTACCTTTTGCTTCCTTTGCAACACCATCTACTTACAGGGTCCATGAGAAACAGTTTATTGTTGTGACCTGTGGAGGGACGAAATTGGGGACGGCGAAGGGGAATGTAGTGGTAGCGTTTTCAGTTAAGAGTGAATAGTGAAGAGTGAAGAGTTAAGAGTGAAGAGTGAAGATTTTGTGTTTGAAGTGATGCGATATTTCGCGTCTATTTAAGAAATTTATACCCCCCGACTTAAGTCTGGGGAGTCCAATCGACACAAAGCTTGCGCCTCAAACTTGGCCAATCCTGAACGGTTTGCCAAAGAGAACCTAGCTGGATTATCGCGTCTAGACAAACAAATATGTATAACTCCCGATTTCAGTCAGGGGAGTCCAATCGACGCAATGCTTGCGTCTCAAACTTGGGCAATCCTGAACGGTTTACAAAAGAGAAACTAGCAGCGATTATCGCGACTCTACAAAATGAAATCTTACATGCTTTACCAAAGAGAAACTAGCCTCGTTTATCGAATCACTTAACTCTTCACTCTTAGTTCTGAACTCTTAACTTAAACTAAATAAACTTGTCCGAATTTCGAAAAGTAGGACACACATACCTTGATTCAAGATTTTACTTGATTATACTATGTTAATTTTGAAATGTGGAAAAATCCCATAGAATTAAGATTAACTAATTATGATCAAAAAGATATCCCTGGTTGCGTTTTTGGTACTTATTGGGCAACAAATTCAAGCGCAACATTGGAAATGGACTGTTGGGTTAAATAGCACCAATTATCAATACAAAAGTTCGACGGGTGATGCCATCGACTACCTCAAACCACTTGGGGGATTACACGCATCGTTTCGATACAACAAAGAACTCGTTGATACGACAGACTTAATATCCAAGTTTTCAAAAACAGCCATATTTTTTGGCAATCACCAAAAGCTTGCAAAAATCGCGAGTATGTTTCGTTATGAATTAGGTGTAAACATTAACCAATTCAATGCAACAGGTGATATCCAAAATATCATCTTGAATTATCAAACAAATTTTGTGGGCTTACATGCTGCATTTGGCCCTGAAGTAAAACTCTATAAAGGTTTTTCAATTGCCATTCAAGGCAACCTTGGGGCACAAAAATTATTTTCAGGAGTTCAAACTCAAATCAGCAATAGTAGAAACATCAATTATAATTTAGCCGACAATGAGAATTTCAGCCCGATTCATGTAATGCTAGGCTACAACGTCGAGATACATAAATTATTGACCGATAAAACATCCGTCTTTATTTCCTACCAAAAAAGTAGTACCATGCACGGATGGACCGAAGGAAAACCCAGTTTAAATTTTGCACCAACAAGCTTAAGTATTGGTCTTAAAATCTCAAAATTCTAAGGTTTAACCACAATTAGTTCTTTAAATACCACCCAAAAAGGGTTTAATACGATGAAAAAATTAATCTTATTAATTACACTCACCATCAGCCTATTCAACGCATTTGCTCAAAAGAAAGGCCTAAATTATCAAGCTGTTATTCTTGACCCCAAGACAATTGAAGTACCCGGAGTCAATGTGACTGGACAGCCTCTATCCAATGGAAAAGTATGGGTACGTTTTACCCTAAAAACTTCAGCGGGTGTGGATTATGAAGAAATCCAACAAACAACTACAGATGAATTTGGACTAATCTCATTAACTGTTGGAACAGGTACTTCAACAGCTTCTAGCAGCAACAACGCTACCGGCATTAGTAAATACAGCACATTTGATTCAATTGTTTGGGATTCAGAAATGAAACTTTTGGTAGTTGCCGTAAATTTTGATGGTGGAACGAAATTCACAACGGTCAGCAATCAGCCCTTAAATTTTACTCCCTACGCCCTATATGCGGAATCCGTAGATTACAAAAATGTTCGAGATACACCTAAAAATTTGAGTCAATTTAACAATGATTCGGGCTATTTAGTGCCCAAGGATTTAGACCCCTTAAAAACAAATATTGCTTCGAATACCCAAGCAATAGCGGACAATCAAGCGACCAATGAAGGAAAATTCCTTGTCGTAAATCAAACCATTGAGGCATTAGACAAAAAAGTTAAATCCGACATTACAAATATCAATAATACATTAACCGATCATGATAATCGCATAAATACTACAGCAAATAACTTAACCAATACGGCCAATAACTTAAATTCACAAATTGGATCAGTTCGTAATTTGACTGAAGCAAACACAAATACATTAAACAACCTGAACCAAACTTATGAACCAGCAGCCAATAAATCGGCAGCAACTGATCTAGGTGGAGGTAATCCATCGGATGCTTTGTTTCCAACGCAGCGTGCTGCCAAAACCTATGTGGACAATGCAGTAAATATTGCGGTTGCTTCAGGAGCGCCCGATGCAACGACATTAGCATCCGGAAAAGTACAGTTGACAGGTGATTTAGGCGGAACGGCTACAAACCCAACCGTACCAGGTTTGGCAACTAAAGAAAGTCTTTCAAACAAGTCCACCAACGTAACAGCAGATGCTAGTTCGGATACCAAATACCCATCGGTTCGTGCCATAAAAGCCTATGTAGATCAAGCGACGCAAGGGATTGCCTTGCAAGCTGCGGTAGATGCGAAAGCTGATAAAAACTCCCCTATTTTCACCGGTACGCCATCATTACCATCAGGAACAACGGGGGTAACACAAAGCCCGGCGAATAACTCGACGGCTTTAGCCACGACCGCTTTCGTGCAGGGAGCCATAGCATCGGCAACGATTGTTGACGCAGATGCCACAACAAAAGGTAAGATTCAATTAGCAGGTGATTTAGGCGGAACAGCGGCCTCACCTACGGTTCCAGCTTTGGCCAATAAAGAAAACGTTAGCAATAAATCCACAGCGACGGCCTTAGGAACCAGTGACCAATTATACCCAACACAGAATGCGGTAAAAACCTATGTGGATAATCAGGTTGCTTCCGCAACTATTGCAGATGCAACTTCCCTTGTCAAAGGTAAAATACAATTGGCCGGCGACCTAACAGGAACCGCTGCAGCACCTACCATTGCTGCAAGTGCAGTGACAAGTGCAAAAATAGCTGATGGGACTATCGCAACCGCAGACATCGCTGATAATGCCATAACAACGGCTAAGATTACGGATGCCAATGTAACAGATGCAAAAATCGCAACCGTTTCTGGTTCAAAAGTAACAGGAAATATTTCTGGAAATGCGGCTAATGTAACTGGCACAGTTGCCATTCTTAACGGTGGTACAGGTGCGACAACTGCAGCAGGTGCATTGACAAATTTAGGAGCTCAATCAGCTGCGAATTTAAGTACCGACCTATCAACAGATGCAGCGTCATTAACAAAATATCCTGCCGTTAAATCCATTAAAGACTATGTGGACAATTCAGTGGCAGCTGCGACAATCGCAGATGCCACAACAACATTAAAGGGGAAAATTCAATTAGGTGGTGATTTAGCTGGAACAGGAACAACGGCTGCAGCGCCAGTGATTTCAGATAATGCAATTACCACGGTAAAAATTAATGCTGCAGCCATTACAACTGCTAAAATTGCTGATGCTAACGTGACGACAGCCAAATTAGTGGACGACGCGGTTACAACAATAAAAATTACCGACGCCAATGTAACATCAGCTAAAATTGCTCCCAATGCGATTATCACATCAAAAGTGGCTGATGGAGCAATTACCAATGCTAAAATTGCTGATGCAACTATCTTAAATGCCAAATTGGGGGAAGCAGTTAGTATCGCCAATGGTGGTACCGGTGCAACGACAGCCGCAGCGGCATTAACGGCCCTAGGCGCGCAATCGACTGCTAACCTAAGTACCAACTTGACGACGGATGCTGCTTCATTAACTAAATACCCAGCGGTTAAAACAGTAAAAGATTATGTAGATGCGAGCGTCGTGGCGGCAACACCCGATGCAACAACTTCCGTGAAAGGAAAGATTCAATTAGGAGGAGACTTAGCAGGTACAGGTACCACAGCTGCCGCTCCTGTTATTTCAGATAATGCTATCACAACAGTTAAAATTACTGATGCGAATGTGACGACGGCTAAATTAGCGGATAATGCCGTGACAACCGTGAAGATAACCGATGCCAATGTAACAACTGCGAAATTGGCGGATAATGCAGTAACTACTGCGAAAATCACCGATGCGAATGTGACCACGGCGAAATTAGCGAGCAGTGCCGTTACTACAGCGAAGATCGCAGATGCCAATATTACAACTACCAAACTTGCTGACACAACGGTAACTACGGCTAAGATTGCCAACTCGGCCATCACAAATGCAAAAATTGGTGAGACCATTACCATCGCCAATGGGGGTACCGGTGCAACGACAGCATCAGCGGCATTAACGGCCCTAGGCGCGCAATCGACTGCTAACCTAAGTACAAACCTGACGACGGATGCGGCTTCATTAACTAAATACCCAGCCGTTAAAACAGTAAAAGATTATGTAGATGCGAGCGTCGTGGCGGCAACACCCGATGCAACAACTTCCGTGAAAGGAAAGATTCAATTAGGAGGAGACTTAGCAGGTACAGGTACTACAGCTGCCGCTCCTGTTATTTCAGATAATGCCATAACTACAGTTAAAATCACCGATGCGAATGTGACGACGGCGAAATTAGCGGATAATGCCGTGACAACCGTGAAGCTAACCGATGCCAATGTAACAGCTGCGAAATTGGCGGATAATGCAGTAACAACTGCTAAAATCACCGATTCGAATGTGACCACGGCAAAATTAGCTAGCAGTGCCGTTACTACAGCGAAAATCGCAGATGCAAATGTAACAACTGCCAAACTTGCTGACACAACGGTAACTACGGCTAAGATTGCCAACTCGGCCATCACAAATGCAAAAATTGGTGAAACCATTACCATCGCCAATGGGGGTACCGGTGCAACAACAGCTGCAGCTGCATTAACAGCCCTTGGCGCGCAGTCGACGGCCAACTTAAGTACAAACGTGACGACTGATGCGGCTTCTTTAACGAAATATCCAGCGGTTAAAACCATCAAAGATTACGTAGATGCCAGCATATCATCAGGAGCACCCGATGCAGACGCAACAACAAAAGGTAAAATACAATTGGCTGGAGACTTAACCGGTACAGCTGCATCTCCTGCTATCGCGGCAAATGCTGTAACAACTTCCAAAATCAATGACGGTGCGGTGACTTCAGCGAAGATTGCAGATGGAACGATTGTGAATGCCGACATCAATGCGTCAGCTGCGATTGCAGATACTAAATTAGCAACGATTTCAACAGCTGGAAAAGTGAGTAATTCAGCAACCACAGCGACAAATGCGAACACAGCTTCAACAATCGTAGCACGTGATGCGAGTGGAAATTTTACCGCTGGAACCATCACCGCTGACTTAACGGGTTTGGCGAGCAAAGCAACTAATATCAATGGCGGTACGGTAGGTGCTATTCCATACCAAAGCGCAGCGAACACGACTACTTTATTATCAGGTAACTCATCCGCAACGAAGAAATTCTTAACGCAAACAGGAGACGGTTCGGCTGCTGCAGCGCCCGTTTGGGCAGGTGTAGCCGTTTCAGATATCACAGGAACTCTACCGGTAGCAAATGGTGGTACAGGAGTAACAACGGTAGCTGCAAACCTAGTTTTTGCTGGTCCAACATCTGGAGCAACCGCATCTGCCCCAAGCTTTAGAAGTTTAGTGGCAGCCGATTTACCTGCAGGATCTACCAACTATGTAATTAATGGAACGACCCAACAAGCCAGTACGGATTTCAACATTTCCGGTTCAGGTACCATTGGAACAACCTTGGCGGTTACAGGTAATACAACAATTGGTGGAACAGCTACCATTACGGGTGCTACTACATTATCCGCTTTGACAGCTTCCAAAGGTGTATTTACGGATGCTTCGAAACGTTTGACAAGTACAGGCACTTTGGGTACAGATCAGGGTGGAACTGGCATGACATCCTTTAACAGTGGAGGTGCCATGTATGCAACGAGTACTTCGGCATTAACGACAGGTACATTACCCACGAGTGCCGGAGGTACAGGATTGACAAGCTATTCAAGCGGTGGTGCATTATACACGACAAGTACCACAGCGATCACTTCAGGAACATTACCCATATCAGCCGGAGGTACGGGATCAACTACTCAAAACTTTGTGGATCTAACAACTGCCCAAACCATCGCAGGAGCAAAAACTTTCTCTTCAACCATCGTAGGTTCGATTTCAGGGAATGCGGCTACCGTAACGAATGGAGTATATACAACGGATAAACTTAATGTATTAGCCTTAACCTCCTCGACCGAATTAGCAAGTGTCATTTCGAACGAAACGGGGTCAGGATCCTTGGTATTTGCGACCTCTCCTACGTTAGTGACACCGAGCCTAGGAGTTGCTTCAGCAACTTCGGTAGCTTTTGCCGGCTCGACCTCTGGAACGGCGACTATCTCAGCACCAGCAGTAGCTGGAACAGGAACAGCAATCACCTTACCCGCTGCATCAGGGACGTTAGCGACCTTGGCAGGTACCGAGACACTTACAAATAAAACGTTGACCTCACCTACCTTCACGGCTCCCGTGTTAGGAACACCTGCTTCTGGAACCTTGACAAATGCCACAGGCTTGCCTTTGACAACAGGGGTAACAGGTGTTTTGCCATTGGCAAATGGAGGAACTGGAGCATCCACCAAAGCAGCAGCGTTTGACGCCTTGTCACCGATGACAACTTCTGGAGACATCATTTATGGAGGAACATCGGGTACGGGAACACGTTTGGCTAAAGGAACGGATGGGCAAGTATTAACATTGGCATCCGGAGTGCCATCATGGGCAACTCCAACGGGAATTAATACGTTGGCTGCCATTGGTTCAACGCCTAATGCAAATGGGGCAAGTATCTCGGGGACTACTTTGACGCTTCAACCAGCTGATGGAACAAATGGGGGTGTTGTTACAACTTCTTCACAAACTTTCGCCGGAATAAAGACTTTTTCTAATACAACAAATAGTAGTTCAACCACAACGGGTTCTGTGATTATTTCAGGAGGATTAGGCGTCGCTAAAACAATCTATGTAGCTGAAGATTCCTACATCAATGGCTTAAAAATCGGAAAAGGATTGGCTTCATTAACGAACAATATTGCCATAGGAGGTACTACTTTAGCCGCAGCAACCACAGGTGACAAAAATATTGCATTAGGATCTAGTGCATTAGCTGCAAATACTTCAGGAAGTGATAATGTGGCATTGGGATACAATGCTTTGGCAGCAAATACGGTTGGGGCTGGAAATACCGCGATCGGTAGTAGCTCTTTAACAACAATGAACAATGCCACTTCATCCAATATCTTAAGAAATACCGCCGTGGGATATGAAACTCTATCAGCTATGACAGCAGGTAATTATAACACTGTATTAGGAACTTATGCATTAGATAATATGACCTCAGGTAGCTCAAACGTAGCAATAGGAAATGAGGCTGCTTGGAAAATTGGAACAAGTACAACATCCAATACATTGATGAACAATAGTGTCATCATTGGAGCTGATGCTCGGACACTGGCAGATAATGAAACGAATGCAATAGTTATCGGCTATCAAGGGAGAGGATTAGGGTCAAATACTGCAGTAATAGGTAATTCCTCAACATCAATAACAGCACTGAATGGAGATGTTTTAATCGGTACAACGACAGATGCTGGAGCATATAAATTGCAAGTTACGGGTGACACTAAATTAACAGGAACGCTTACAATTACGGGTGGAACACCAGGTGCTGGAAAAGTATTGATTTCCGATGCCAATGGTTTAGCATCGTGGTCGGCAAATGCCAACGGAGGAGTAAATTCAATTACTGCTTCTGCAACGATGGCAGCTACAGATACATATAACTTGATCGTATTCTCAGGTTCAACTGCCTCACAAACGATCACACTTCCAAGTGCATCTGCAGCCGGAGCAGGTAGAGAGATTACCATCAAAAATATCGCAAGCGTTTCTGTGGGAGTTGCCGCTACCTCGGGGGCATTAATTTCAGATAGTACGACTACGGCAGCAACTTCGTTGAATATTGGTATCGAACCATCCAACAACTGGATCAAAGCAATATCCAATGGTACTAACTGGATTATCTTACGAGCATTATTCTAATATTCACCTGTCGTATTTGGTAAACAATTCGTCAATCGTTATCCAAATACGACAATTATTATCAGTCAATTTTGACTATCAATGAGAAAGCTATTATCCATTTTCTTATTTTTACTGCTAATTTTCCAATTCGGAAAGTTATCAGCACAATCTGGTATTGGGACGACTACCCCCGTTAATAAATTGCAAATCGAGACTGCTGCAGCCGACCCAATAAACAGTGGATCTGCTGCGAATGGTAATTTGCGTTTAAGCGGCTTGTCGGTGTCGCATGTATTGGATTTTGGTCTCAGTAGCACTTCAACCTTTGCTTGGATACAAGCAAGAAACTATGCTTATGGAACAAATTATAATTTAATTCTAAATCCATTAGGTGGTAATGTGGGAATAGGTACCTCCTCGCCCACTGCCAAGTTGAATCTCGTAGGAGGAGGAATACGTATGGCCACTGGTTTTAACAACACAGCTAGTAGGCCGTCAATCAACACAAGCAACATCGGTAACTATGAAATACGTGCCGTGGGTGGAACTACGCAAAATGATGCAACCGATGATGGTTTTCTTCGACTTTCAGCTGGAGGTGGTAGTGCGACAAGTGGTCAATCATCCATCGATATTTCGGGATATTCAACGGTTGCCGACATGAATAATAACATCGTCTTTCGCACTGCAGGAACTGAACGCGTACGGATTGATAATGGGGGTACGACTACGTTGGCAGGAAATTTAAACGGCACGAGTGGGACGAGTACATTGGCCAACTTTGGTACGGTGATGAACGATCAAACAGGTACAACTTACACACTGACGGCTGCTGACAATGGAAAAATTATCACCTTCAATAATGCGAGTGCAATTACGGTGACTGTTCCTTCACTATCGGTAGGGTTCAATTGTATGATTTTACAAAAAGGAACGGGTCAGGTGACATTGTCACCCTCTGCTGTAACAATATCGAACCGATACGGATATACTAAAACCGCTGGACAATATAGTATGTTGACATTAGTTTGTATTGCATCTAATGTCTATGTATCCTCGGGAGACATGAATAATTAATAGCTATGAAACAGGTGTTATTTTTCTTTTTGGCATTTCTGCATTTCTCCGGAAACGCGCAGATGCTTGCGCCATTACAGGGAACCCAACGCCAACCCAAATTACAATTCGATTATTGGATATATAGCACGCATGCGGGTTCAGGTTCTACGACTCAGTATCCAGTAACACCTGCGAATAAGTCGGAAATGGATAATTTATTCAACACGAACAATTCCAATACAACACTCACAAAATCCGGTCGGACTAATTCTGCTAAAATACTTGATTGGACCAGCAGTGCTGAATTAAGTAGTTTAGGTATCACATTACCCAATGCTGCTACTTACTTCGCCATGAAGCTACAAGGTACTTTTATTCCTTTGGAATCAGGCACTTATTATTTTACGTTGGAAACGGACGATGCCAGTGAATTCACCATAAATGGAACTACAATTATCTCGAATTATACGGCACAAGCAGTATCAGCCTTGGGAACTCACATGGCAAGTATTAGCCTTTCAGCTGGACAAAAATATACTTATGAAATCCGTATGCAACAGGGAACAGGAGGATATGGGTTACGTTTTTATTGGAAATCACCTACTCAAGCTTCTGCCCCATCCGCTTATCAAAGTTCCTTGCCTGCGAATACGTATTACCAAACCTGGATACAGAACTTACAAGAATTAGTTAGCACACCGGATTTAGACGGTAGCTCGGCGGTTAAAGCGGCACCCAATGCTAAGTATCTTCAAACAGCCTTTGGAAATTATACAGATAACGTATATTGGATCAATCTACCATTTGTAGGCCCTAAACAAGTCTATTGTTTATTGAGCAGTACCATTGACGGAGGTGGCTGGATGATGATGATGAAAGCTACGCGTGGAACAACTTTTTATTATGGAAGTACGTATTGGACAGCGATTAATACCTTAAATCCCACAGCATACAACCGATCAGATGGCGATGCCAAATTCGATGTCATGAATTATTATTATGCCAAAGATATGATGGCACTTTGGCCAGATATTGCCTCCAATTATGGATCAGGTACAGGTGGATCTTTGAATTTGCTGAGTTCATATAATAACTGGTGCTGGTTACAGAATAATTTCAATAATGGAATTCGCATCACGCCAGTGGGCTTTTTTGCCAATGCAACGAAATTGTATTATTCAGATGCATCTTCGTGGCCCGGTAAAGGAACTGCCTTCTCCTCTCAAGCAGACGTGCGCTTTTATGGATTTAATTACACGAGTAGTAATGGCGCATCTGTTCGCTGGGGGTTTGGTTGGAATGAAAACGGCGGTGGATTATATCCAAACGGAGTAGAAGGCTCCAATGACGTTTCTGGTGGCATAGGAATGTCTGGAGTATTTAGCACAGCAATAAATTATTCAGCTGGTGATCAAATTTCTTGTTGCCAAAATACAACAGGAATTAATCGATCAGCACGTGTTGAAATTTATGTCAGATAACATGAGAAAAATATTCATTCTTTTACTGTTTTCAATTGCCTCTTATGCCCAAACAGGTATTGGTACAAGTACTCCTGTCAATAAATTCCAAATAGAATCCGCTACCGCTGACCCAGCATCGAGTGGTTCTGCTGCGAATGGAAATTTGCGCTTGAGTGGTCTATCAGTCGCTCATGTGCTGGACTTTGGATTAAGTAGTTCATCCACCTTTTCTTGGATACAAGCAAGAAATAAAACTTATGGAACAAATTACAATTTGGCATTAAACCCCTTAGGAGGAAATGTGGGAATAGGTACCAATAGTCCACAATCCATCTTACATGTCAATGGCGGATATTTGCGTGTTGAATATGCCAGTCCGGTTTACATCGACTTAAAACATAGCAATGCGCCATTGAATAATAAAGTTGCGCGTATAGGCAATGACAATGGAAATTTAATTTTTGATGTCGTCAATGATACTTACACGACTTCCACTGAAAGAATGCGCATCGATGCAAGTGGAAATCTAACTGGAGTAAATACAAACACCTTATCGGGTTTTGGGGCTAAAATAACCTCCATTTCAACTTCTTATAGCTTAGCAGCAACAGACAATGCTGAAGTAATCCAATCTACCGCTGCATCCGCTATTACGATTACTATTCCCACAGGATTACCCACAGGATTCAACTGCATGGTTTTACAATATGGTGCAGGACAAATCACCTTTGCAGCGGCAAGTGGTGTAACAATTATTAATCGGAATTCTTATACAAAGACCTTAGGCCAATATGCCATTGCGACAGTCTTGCATTTAGGAAGTAATATCGTAGTCATTTCAGGTGAATTAGGAAATTAAACATGCGGATACTGGTTTTACTATTCTTGTTACCTTCTGTTTTGCTGGCGCAATTTTATTCGCCGAGCTATAACGGTAATGTTGCAAAAAACAATTTGATTGCAGCTTATGATTTTAGTGATGTAAATTCCTATTCCGGTTCAGGTACAACAGTTAACAACCTGACAGGTAAAACATTACCTGCTACTTTATCAGGTTCCATTGTTCATTTGGCTGATCCTGGCCATGTACGTATTTTGAATTCAAATTCAAATTACATGATGATGGGGGATTTTAAATCTTTTTATTCTCCAGTTACATCAAACACAAGATCAGGTGTTTTCACGATTAGTTTATGGGTGAACCTTAAGGCAACAAATGGTGTCATTCTCGCTGATTTAAACTCAACTGTGGTAGCAGGGGGGTATCATACGACCGACATTGAAATGGTCAATGGCTATATGAAATTCTCCGTTTGGCCAAAAAATTCTATCATTACCACGACATCAACTGTTTCGTTAAATGTTTGGCATCATATCGTTTTTATGTACACAGGTACACAAGTCAAAGCATATTTAGATAATTCATTGGTTGGCACAGCTACCTACACACGGGATGGTCCCCACATGGGTTCGCTTACAGCTTCTCAATATTTTGCTCTTGGGGCTTATGACAGTGTCACTAACATGGGTTCAGGTATTTATGGAAGTTTTTTGTTGGCTGATGTCAAGTATTATTCCGCAGCCTTAGGACCCGGGGAGATTAATGCCATATACCAACAGGAGAAAACGAATTACGATTTGGTCTTCTTTTTAGATGCGGCAAACACGAATTCATATCCAGGTTCTGGGACGACTTGGAATGATATATCGGGAGCAGGGAAAACGGCAACGAATAGTTCCACGGCATCTGTATATTACAATGCGTCAACGGGTGGAAATATGTATTATAACGGCTCAGGATACACCAATTTTTCTTTTGACCTCGATGGAGCGACAACCCTAACCATCGAAATGTGGGTATACCCCGTCAACCTAAGTAATGGAATGTTTTTTGGCTTTTACACGTATGACGTATATGCCAACAATGGTGCCCTAGGCTACAACACTTCTGCAGGAGATGTTTATGGACTTTATTCATCGCAAACATCCGGATTTATTAATACCTGGAAACATTATGTATTTGTGATGAATTCAGGGTCTGTTACATCCAACAAAATCTATGTGAACGGCATACAACAATCCTTAAGTCAAGTTCAAGGAAGCCCATCGAATGCAAATACATCCTTTAATAGTGGAACTGGTCGCATTGCAAGCTGGTCGATCAATACTAACTACCTTCAGCAGATGTATTTAACCAAGTTTAAAATTTACCGACGCGAATTAACGCAAGCAGAAATAACAGCAAAATTCAATAAAGACAAATCAAGATATGGACTTTAAACGCATATACATTTTATTATTTATAGGTGTTAGTATAGGAGCAAATGCCCAAACGGGTATCGGTACTACAACACCAGGCAGTAAACTACATGTAAAATCAAATGGTGGAACGTTTCGACTCGAAGGGACTGACCATGTATTTATGGAACTATTTCCTCAGGGTGCAGCGACCCGTTATGCTTATATAGGTTATCCAGGAGCAAGCTCCACGCAATTAACCTTTATGAATCAATTTTCCACAGGAAATATTTCATTAGGGACTAATAACACAGGCCGCATGTTTATCACATCCGACGGTAAAGTTGGAATAGGCACAAGTTCACCAGCCACCAGTTTAGCTGTTGGAGCGGCTGACGGAACTATTGCAGGAGAGCTTACCTTAAACCCATCCACAACACAATATGAAGGAGGACAAATTACCCTGAAGAAATCCTTAACAGGTTCCACCTCAGATTGGACAATCGATCAATATGGAACTACTTCCTCAGATGCTCGTTTACGTTTCTTCAGTTCTTCAGAGGCAAACGGTTTCGTAATCAAAGAAAATGGGTTCATTGGCATGGGAAATAGCACGCCTACGGTTCGATTACAGGTTACAGGTGATATTATTGCGAATTCAATCGCGGGTTCTTCCGATATTCGTTTCAAAAAGGACATCATCCCCATCGAAAAACCATTGGCCAAAATCATGCAATTGCGTGGCGTGAATTTCAGTTGGAATACAACGGACTTTCCCCAACGCATGTTTTCTGAAAAACGTACGATGGGTTTCATAGCCCAAGAAGTAGAAAAAGTGCTACCCGAAATTGTGCAGACCGAAAACACAACTGAAGGATACAAATCCGTACAATATGACAAAGTAGTTGCCCTGCTCGTGGAGGCGGTGAAGGCCCAACAAAAACAAATCCAACAATTAAAGAGAGAGGTAAAGAAATTAAAGAAACAAGCACGTTAAGATGAAGTATCTCCTTGGGATATGCTTTTGGGTAATCAGTATGAACGTTTGTGCGCAAATGATTACTGCGCCTGCGCCGCTGACAATTGAGGCCAATGCCAGCAATGTGGATGCGGGTGATTTTGTCATCAACTGGGCGAATACGACCGATCAAATATTGGTCTCCATCAGTTTAGAATACCACAATGGAGCAACTTTTTCACTTCCTGTAACGACTGGCTTAACCTTAAATACAGGCTATACTTCATGGACAGGAATTACGAGTATCGTGTTTTATGGAACCAAGACCAATATTAATACAGCGCTGGCAGCCATGACAATTACCATGGGAGCTGTGAAAACGGCCGTAAAAATAAATATAGAGGCTTCAGGGTATGATTCCAATTATGTATATAATCCTACAAACAAACACTTTTATCGCTATGTGGCGGGAAACGTGAGTTACTCAACTGCCAAAACGAATGCAGCCACCTATTCATTCAAAGGCAAAACAGGCTACATGGTTACAGTTACATCCGAATCAGAAAATAACTTCATCAATACGAACATATCAGGAAGTAATGTCTGGTTGGCCATCACGGATGTTGTCACAGATGGGATTTGGGTGATTGATGCAGGACCCGAATCTGGAACGGTCATCAAAACACAAAATGGCCAATTAACGGGTAATATCGATGGACAATATAATAATTGGTGCTCTGGAGAACCCAACGGTATTAATCACAGTGAGGACTATGCCGTAGGAAAATGGAATAGCAATACTTGCTGGAACGATTTACCCAATTCCTATGCCTCAGTCAATGGTTTCGTGGTCGAAATCAGTGCTGATTTTCCAGCAGGTTCAGATTATACAGGAGTATATTCTACTTATACCGTTCATAACAATGATATCGCATTTACTGTGGCAACGGCTAATAACACCACCCTCAATTCCTCCACAGTATCGAATTACCCCAATCTCTTTGGTGGCCTACAGATCAATACCGGAAATACCATTACTTTGAATTCGTCTACAACCCTAAATACGAATAAAATTATATTTAACGGCACAGGGAAATTGGTATTAACGGATAATACAAGTAAATGGACGCCGGGAACTTCAAGTTTAAGCAATACATTTGTACATAGTCCCACGACAAATTCGACTCCCAATTTTTGGTCAGTATCAAGTTCATGGAATTATAGCTCAGGATCGACGGGTGTCGGTGATCCATTTTATGAAAATGCCCCATATCCAGGTACGGGTCTAGCATTACATCAAACACCCTACTTGAATTCACCACAAGGCTGGTCGGCGCAAACAAATAATACAAGCCAATACATCCAATTAAGTTACCCTGTACCAGTCTATATGACAGGATTAGTTTTGCAAGGTCGTGCGTATAATGGTGGACAATGGGTGACAACAGCCAATGTAGATGTTAGTTTAAATGGATCAACATGGACGAATGTACTCACGGGAGCCTCATTTAACACCAACTCAACTGATGCGGTTACCGTCCTTTTTCCTTCTGTGGTTTATGCAAAATTCGTTCGACTAAGTCCGACGGCTTGGAACAATCATATTACCATGCGTATGGGAGCTGTCATTAAATCTACACCCTACATCTCGGATGGTTTGGTACTAAATTTAGATGCAAGTAATTTGGCATCACATAATGGCAATACGACAACCTGGAAAGATTTGTCTAGTTCCGGATTTAATGGAACTTTAACGAATGGTCCCACATATAATATTTCAAACCGAGGATTTATTACCTTAGATGGAGTCGATGATTATGTTAATGGCGTCGCAATACCCTCCACAAGTGGAAATAATTCTCGCACGGTGATGGTTTGGTATAAATCGACGGCCAATAAAAACACTGCATTGCTCGATAAGGGGGACATAACCCTCGATAATGCAGAGCAATTATTTATCACATATACAAATG
>JACCDZ010374076.1_pt1 | contig 49029 bp, 38 predicted proteins | sample 7449551 | NCBI WGS metagenome assembly JACCDZ01 (sample SAMN15323452, study PRJNA562643) | freshwater metagenome | isolation source: river surface water | place: USA:Blue River Watershed | collected 2017-08-18
CGACTTTAGTAGCATTTTCTTCAAAAGGATCAAAAAAACCAACTAATTCGTATTTTTCTGACTGATTTAATAAGCGTAAATGTATTTTTCCTAAGTGACCCGCACCTAAAACTCCGACTTTTAACATTTTTATTATATATTTACATTAAAACGCTAATTATTAAATACTTAGACGTTTTGTTTGTGATTAATTAATAGTGAGTAAATGTTAAAAAAGCGTTAGTAATGTTTGAATTTGTGAGTTAATTAATGAGTAATTTGTTTATATTTGTAAATAAATATTTCACATATGGACAAAGTCACTACAAATGTAATTTTTAACATGGACAAAAATAGGGAAAAAGGATTTGTATACGTAAATTTTTCTCGGAAAAAATCCACACCAGTTAGAAAAAGTACTGGTATTAAAATTACAAGAGAACAGTTTGATGTATTCTATGTTCCTGGTACCAATAAATTTAGTAAAAATAAATCATTTGATTATAAAAAATTAAATGATAAAATTGCTGAATTGGAGAAATTGAATCCTTTTGAGAGAATAATCGAAGAAGAGAATGATTTTATTCTTTTTTTTGAGAAGGAACTTGAAAATGTTTTTTCAGGCGGTACAAAAACCACATATAACACTGCCTTAAATAACTTTAAGTCATTCAAAACAAATTTGAAATTTGAAGAAATTAATACTAATTTGCTTGTTGAATATAAAAACTTTTTGCTAAAAAAAGGATTGTCACCCGGTTATATTAGAAATCAATTAATTATTATAAATATTTTCATCGAAAAAGCTAATGATGTTAGAAATTCTGAAATTTTCATTAACAAGAAAAAAATTGCATTAAAAAATAACTCAAAAAGAAAAGATCTTTTATCTGATGAAGATATCAAAAAAATAATAAATTATAATAAAGATTTATATTTTGACGATATTACTTTTGGAATGATTCAATATTTTTCACACGGTTTAAGATTCATAGATACTTTATTAATAAGAAATAATGATTTTAAAGATAAATACATTGAAATTTTTCAACCTAAAACAAATACATATTTAAAAGTAGATTATTCTTCAAATTTAATTATGTACTTATATAGATATCTTTTTAAAGAAAGTTATTTTACGAATACTGAAATGCAAAATCTTATTAAACTTAATATTGCAAATACTGATTTTGCAAATGAGTTATACTTGAAGGAAATTTTTAAAAAAATTAAAAAAAGGAAAAAAAACGATTTCTTTTTTGATGTTCCTGATATTTTAAAATCGTATGATAAAAATAATTTTATTACACAAGATCAATTTAAAACTATTGGAAATATTAGAGGCAATTTTAATAGAAAGTTAGCAGCATTTGCAAAAAAAGAAGAACTATCAGTTTCAAGCTTATCTTCACATTCATTCAGATATAAGTATGTAAGCGACTGTTTGGAACTCGAAATTCCTTATTATAAAATATCAAAAAGTCTTGGACACACATCTATTGATACCACTGAGAAATATATTAGAAGAAATTTTACTACTCAGGATAATTCATCAATTTCAAATGAAATTGACGCCAAATATTTAGGAAAAAGAAAAGAGATAGAGTAGGACAATAAATTTCTTAATACATAACGTAATATTATGAATTTCATATCAATTCCAATTAATAACTTGCCATATAAAAAAATCCCAGGGTTTTTGAAGTCTTTAAAAATTAATCCAGATTTAGTTGCTGTCTCTATTTCTGATGATGGGTTAAGGTATGTGCCAATGGATTGGAAAAACTATCTTTCTTATGATCACAGAGTGGTTAAGATTATTCTAACTAAAATGGATAATCTATTCCTATTTGTAGGACATTCGAAGGATGATAAGACTATTGTATATAACAATAACTTCTCTGAAATTGTTTTAACCCGAGCGATTAATCCAGGAATTAATGAAATAATTGATTCGAAAAAAGAAAGTACTACAATTAATGAAACTAGAACTGTACAAACTTGTACAATTTTAGATGAAATTTTAGATCAGATAAATAAATTTGGTATTTTATCTTTATCAAATGAACAAAAAAAAGAACTGCTAAAACTTTCAAAAAAATAAACTCATAATTTCAATGAAATTTCCTCTAATATTTATATTCATAATAATGCCTTTTTATTATTCATTTTCACAAGTACACGAAGAACTTGGAGTGAAATTTATATTAAAAGGCAATTTAATTACAATTGAAAATTTAGATAAGAAATTCAAAGAAATTAAGATTTCTGAAAAAGATACTGCGACCTTTGTAATTACTGAACTAACGATTAATTATCAAATCGAAGGTTCATTTATAAAAGATCATATACTTTATACAAAAAATGGATTTGTAGAAATAGAGATTATGTCTGATAAAATTAAGAAACAAATTATTTTTAAAAGAAAATAATATAAGTAATTATTCAATTTCAAAGAAATTTTGATATATGAAAGATGTTTTTACAACGTGCCTTCATTTAAAAAAAAACTGAAAAGTGAGCAACAATAGAATGATTACATTTATATACTTTAAAAAATAATAATAATAATACTACTTTAAAATATCATCTATTACTAAATTCCTTTTAAAAGGGTAGTAGTGGTCTTTATATTCTTCAATGTATTTGTTTTTAGCTTTTTTAGACCAAAAGCGGGGAGTTTTGTTCAAATCGGCAATTAAGTCGGATAAGTGATATACCAAGTAATTCATTTCTTTATTTGTTACTTTATTTAAATCTTTATTTCCGATCTCAAAAAGGTCAAAATTGCAATCGTTTTTTAGGCAAACTTTATTTATATTTAGACGTCCAATTTCATCATAATTAATAAAATCAAAAGGAATTTTCTTTTCAAGAAAGAAATTTATTAAATCATCCAACTGTTTTTGATATTGCTTTTTAATTTTGTAGTTATTTCCAAAAGTCAAATACAGCAATTGTATTTTTTCTCTCAAATAATAATAATCTTTTAACATTATCATTATCTTTTCAAGTTCCAAAGTTACATGACATGCCCTTACAGCCAATTCAACTCTTTTTTCAAAAGTCATTTTCATTCCTTCAGGCAAGTTGTCATAGAATTCATCTCCACATGCTAATTTACCAACTTGTTTTTTACAGATTTGGGACATTGATTTTGTTGAGTAATTATAAAGCTGTACAGTTTTTATTGAAGATTTTTCTAATAAATCATTTAATTTTAGTTCATTATGCAAGTATTTAATAATTGAAAATTTATTGATATTAAATAATATTTTTCCACTTCCATCTTGTAAATGAATTTCTGCAATTATTTCTTTATTTTTAAAATAAACAACAAAAATATTGCCCTCGGAGTTTATCAATGTATATGTATTTGTCATAGTCTTTTTTTTATAGTATATATTAAATCATTTCTGTCATAAGATACTTTTATTTAAAAAAAACTCAACTTTTTGTACGCCTCTAAACTAAACGGGGCTTTCCTGTAAACAATTAGCAAAAAAAGGACTTATTTAGACAAAACCAAGCGCATGTTTTTCAACATCTATTTCAATCTGTATTAACAAACAAAAGAAATTAAATTTAATATATATGTATATAAATAAATTATAACTCGGCAAAACAAAGGAAATGAAGGCTAATGGCTTTCATTTTTTTATCCAATATAATACAAAATTTTCATATTAAAATATCCAAAACTATAACGGTATATCCTGTTTATAACCTAAACATTTTAAAACAAAAGAGGATATAGCTTATATATACTTTAAGGTTTTGCCAACCCCATCAGCTTACAATAGTGTACACCTAATTTTTATAGATACCTTATTTTACTGATGATTTTAAGAAAAAAAATATTTTATTTATTATGAATTTTACAACCATTTATCACACTCATTTGGACAAATTTGAGTTTTCATTTTTAACCAAAAATCTCACGCTGGTTAATACATCAATTTTTAAACTTGAATATACCACCAACAAAGATTATTTGTTCAGTTATAAAGTATATTACCACACCCATTTATTAGGTCGTTTCCATATTTCAAATCGACTAAATCCGGATTACTCCTACTTTACATTTGAGAATTACATTTTATACACATCTGATTTTCAAAATGTTATATTAGACTTAATAAACACCTATGATTTAAAAAATTTAAAAATTAAAAAAATGGAAATATCGATAGATACCAATCAGCCATTAATATTAAGATTTATGAAAAAATACTATGATGATATGATAACATTTAATAAAAACTATGATTACTTCTACTTTGGAGCGGGAAAAAACCGGAAAAAACACGGCTTAAAAAAAGCTATGAAATATGAAACCGTCTATATAAAAAGCGAAGCCGATAAACCGAAAACCTCCCGTAATCGAATTATGAGAATCGAAAATAAAACCAATGAAATTAATGATATTTCAAACAAAAATTACATAATTAATTACTTAAACAACAAAGGTTTAGATACTAATAAAGATATATACCGTATGGAACTTATATTGACAAATGATAACACTTTAAAAAACCGTAAAACAAACCAAACCACCATAATAGACTTTAGCCGCTTAACCGATAGCGACTACTTAACCAGTATATTTAATTTTTATTCAGTTTTTGATCATTCGCAAATTATTGATACACGTACCTCAATATCAATATTTAAGCCGGAGTACGCCGATAGTATAACTGTTAAACGAGGAAAAAGAAGCAACGAAATTGAGATTATCAATAATGAATTGAATTTCAATCATATAAAGGTAAATATTGATAAAATAACTGATATTAAAACTTTGCAGATTTTAAGTAATGAAATAGCTGCTAATATAGCATCATTAAATAATTGCAATAGTAATGATATAAGTCATTTAGATGACCTTTTCAAAGTTAAAAGATTAGGCAACTAATCTTTTAACTTTTTGTATTGTTCCACTTGACTTTCCAGTCAGTTTCATTGTGTTTCTTACACTTTGACCTTGACGAAGAAATTTAACAATGTCAGCGTGTTCACTCAAAAGTTTTGTAATGTCTTTTGTGCTACCTGTTTTTCTTCCAAGTGATGAATAACCATTTTCACGTATAAATTTTTCACGCCCCGATTTTAAACGCATAGAAATCATGCTTAACTCCAAAGAAGCGAATGTAGAACCTATACTAAGCATGGTCTGAACCATACCGTTAATTTCTCCCGATGGTAATAGCGTATGTAGTTTGAAATTGTCAATAATGATATTGATATTGTTTTCGTTGCATTTCTCCAAGAATAGGGCGAACGATGAAATCTTACGGGAAATTCTTGAGATTTCGATGGCGATTATATGCTTCACATTGTGTTTGATGGCATAATCTAATATCTCACCATTTACTTCATCATTTTTTGTTCCTGATTTGTAGTAAGTAAATTCTTTTACAATCTCGTATTGGCTTTCATAATTTGAAATTAACTCTTTACTTTGGCGGCTAACATCCTGCCTGTTTTCATTCGTCGAGCATCTTGCTATAATTATCGCTTTTTCCATATTAAAGTTGTTTAACAGCCAGAAATTACATAATTTTCATGACATGTCAAAATAATTCAAAGAATAAAAATGATACATTTTATAATGTATTAATTTAAGTGTTATAGATTTATTTTGATACGTTTTGTTTTTGATACATTTTATACTTACACGTTTTGATAATCACGACCAATCTAGGTATTATTGATTCACAAAAAGAAATAAGTTTGACTAAAAAAAATAAGGCTTTAAATCTATTGATATAAAGCCTTTTCTAATTTGGTACCATTTGGTTTCGTTTTTAAATTAAACTAACTATTTCTTCATCTGTCTTTATTAATTTAAAATTTCGTTTATTGTTATATTTCTTATTATTTTGCTATCAATCAATTTAAAGATTTTTTTGTTTCCATGTACATTCTGTAATGGCATTCCAAATTCTTTATTTGTGCCTGATACTATGTATTTTTTGTTATATCGCATATAATCATAAGCTACTCTATCTTCATATAGGTAATCTGAGAATTTACTTGGTATTATAAATATATATTCTACAGGTATACCATCATATATAGTTGTATAATATATGTCTTCTGGTAAAAAAAATATTTTTAACTCTTCAATTCCCATAAAGAACCTGTCTAAGCTTTCTTCTACTGTTTTTTTCTTTGTTACTTTCATAGTTTAATTGTTTTATTCAATAATTTAGTTTTTTTAATTAATTTAATATTTGATCAATAATTCTATTTCTACTCATCGACTTCAATCTGATGAAATTTCCCAATTTACCTCCTCTTGGGGCATCATTTCCAATTATAATGTCACTTTCATCAACTCCTAAATCAGAAAGAATAGATAATGTTGCTTTTTTAAAACAATCATATTTTTTGAATTTCTGGAAAGTAACCCTGACTTCATGACCCTCATAAATTCTTGATATAATATTGTATAAATTTTTTTTTCTATATGTTCGTAGTTGAGCTAATTTGCTATGTAAATCCATTTTCATTTTTTTTAAATATACTATCTATTGTTTTATTTCTTTTGTTAATAATTTCTAATTGCATTTTAGCTATGGCTTCTAAATGAGCTGCTTCTATTACTTCACCATTTATCCCTTCAAGTGTCAATTTTATTTCAATTAAATCACACATTTCTATAAAATTCGCTAATGATGGCGGGTTTTTAGTTGAAAAGAAACTACTTATAGAGGATTGTTTCTTTTTTCTTTTCTCCGCTAATTCATTAATAGTTATTCCTTTTATCCTTGCAATTTCTCTTAACTGCAAGAGTAATATTTTCCATTTTTCCATAAAATTATTAATATTTAATAATGCAAATATATAGAATATATTCAATATAAAAAATAAATTTAATATTTTGGTAAGTATTGTTATCCTTTGTTTGTTTGTTTGAATGTGTTTATTTTGAAGATGAAGTTAAATGATTTTTATATCTTATTTGCTCTATGAAATTTAATTGTCTTATAAAAAAAGTTGATTTCAAGAATGAGACAAATGTTTAATTTATTATCATTCGCTAATAAATCATTTTAACAAATTTTGTTTATAAATAGTTGCCCGATTACGGTTTTCCGTAAATATAAATCATGACCATTTTCTTATATTTACAAAATATCATTTTTTAAATATCATTTCTGTTGTCAACTAATAAGCACGCCATAATTAGATACCAAACTTTAGATAAGTGTTTCCGAAATATAGGAAGAAATTATGCTATTGAAGATCTTGTTGAGGAATGCAATAAATCAATTTATGAATATACTGGAAAAGAGGAAGGAATAAAGAAAAGACAGCTTTATGACGATATTCGATTTATGGAAAGTGAACAAGGTTGGAGTATTGATTTAAAAAAAGTAAAAGATGGAAGAAGAGTTTTTTACAAATATGAAAAATCAAATTTCTCTATTTCAAATCAACCACTTAATGAAACGGAAGCTAACCAACTTAGAGAAGCTTTATTAACATTAGATCGATTCAAAGGTTTACCACAATACAATTGGATTAATGAGATAAATGCAAGGTTAGAATCTTCATTTAACTTAAAACAAAAAGAAGTTAAAATTATAAGTTTTGAACAAAATGAATACCTACGTGGATTAGAATTTATTTCAGAGCTATACAACGCAATTCTATACAAAAAAGTATTAATTATAGCTTATAAAAGTTTTAATTCAGAGGAAGCAAAATCAATTATAATTAGTCCATATTACTTAAAGCAATATAATATGAGATGGTTTCTATTTGGAAAATCTTATGGCTTTGAAACTATTACAAATTTAGCATTAGACCGAATTGAAAAAATATCTCAAAACAGTGAAGAATACATAGAAACTGATATTGATTTTAATGAATATTTTGAAGATGTTATTGGAGTTTCAATTCCAAATGAAAAAATGGTAGATATTATTCTCAAAGTAGATAAAACATTAATTCCTTATATAACAACAAAACCATTACACGGCTCACAAAAAATCTACGATACAGACGATAGCTTCAAAGTTCATTTAAAATTAATTCCTAATTATGAATTAGAAACAATGATTTTGTCTTATGGTGAAAAAATTCAGGTTTTAGAGCCAATAATTTTAGTTGAAAAACTAAAAGAAAGAATCAATAAAATGAAAAATAATTATTAATGCAGATGTAGTGCACAAACCAAGTTTACTTTCGCATTATAAATATTAATACAAAATATTATGAGCTTCTTCTATTCAATACTTCAAAAAAATAACCTTCCAAAGCATGATGGGAGACCACTATGGAAATACCTTTTAAATAATGAAGATTTTGAAAAACTCCTTGAAGAGATAAGATTTGCTCTACCTTTATCTATAGACCCAAGAGATGTCACACTGTATTATGCTGAATGGTGGAAGAAGAATTATCACGGTGGAATACCAAGTAAACAAGAAATTTTTAATTCATTAAGTGGAAGTGTCAGATTTAATTTCAATCAGGAAGAGTTTTTTAAACTTGCAATAAAAGGAGCGAGAATACTTGGTGTTAAGTGGATTACTAAACAAAACACGCTTTACTTTAAAACATTACTATTACAAGGAGGTCTTCCTTTATTTCATATCTCCGAAAATCAAGGTAAGTATCAAAGTTTTTTATTAGCCGTTTTAGAAGAGCAACCGGAAACGATTGAGGATTTTATATTTAAACCACACATCATAAGTCTTCTTCCAATATCTAGCCAGAACGATATTATTTATGAAAATTGTTTTGAAATAGTAAAGTCTATTCTAAACGATGAAAATGTTTATGATGACTTATTAGGATCTAATGAAGCTTTAATAAATATTACTAAAACCTTAAAAGTTAGAAAACAGCAGCTTGAAAGAAAACAAAGATTGTCGAAACCTAAAAACTACTGGCTTTTAAGTTTTAAAAAAGAGAAAATAGGCATTACACTTAGAATTGGGTTAGCAGATACTTACACTTCAGAATCCCTATCAAATATTTTAGGATTTGAGGTAACTGGCAAAGAATATCAGTTTTATGTTAATGAAGAATTAATATGCGTTTTCCGTAAAATGATTAACGGTAATTTTAAAACTGACTGGTACCAACAACAAAATCATGAATGGAATGGTGAAAGTAATTTGCCATATACATACGTAATTAAAGACGGAGAAAAACATGAAGTGACAGACTTTATTGAGACAATTCCAAACTTATTAGAACCAAGTCTTTGGTCTCGATTTTCCGATAATGAATGGCGATTAATAAAAGGGAATGGAACTTCAAACAAAGAAGCAGCTATTCTTTTTCCTTCTGAATGGTATAATAACCAACTTTCAATGCCGCTATCATTATATAACGAACAATTATCCTGGCTAACTTTTGAAGGAGAAATAGAAATCAGTAATCAACAGCAAGTTAGGAAATTCCAAAGTGAAGTTAGTTCTTTTGACTGGACAATTGTAAGTCAAAAACCAACGTGGATAAATCGATCAAGTATGCCCGTTGTAAACAATAAGCCTAACATAATTATCTATGATGAAAATGATAATAAATTACCAGACAATAGAATTAAAATATGGGTTAGAAAGCATAATTCAAAAGATTCTTGGGATGAACTTTCTAGGTTAAGTTTCATACCTCTTGGATGTATTGATGTCAAAATAGAAAAAGACGATTTAATCGCTTTTGATATGTTTTTTAATATTGGTAATCTTCGTGCAAGATATGTTCATAAAGCTATCGATAATGCTAAGATAGAAATAACTAACATGGATTCATTTGAATTTAAACTCGATGAGACTCAAATAGTAGAAATACAACAGGACAATAATAGTTTTTCTTTAAAAGTGAAAACTGAATACTCTAAAATACCTAACGGGATTAAAGGTTCTGTTGGACATAGAAACCAAAAGAAGCTATACTTTGAAATGGCTTCACCTTTTGAAGGAATGGCTATTACTAATGCGGATGGTAAAATAATTGCAGAAGATGCGAAACTCACTTTAGCTAATTTATATGGACTTCGAATTTTATGCACGCCTAATTCTGGAACTATTCTTAGAATAAAAAATAGATTAAAAACAGAAGTAATAATTACTAAGGAGATTAAAGAGTCTACACAACCTGTTATTTCCTTTTTAGATGAAATTAAAAGATTATATTATTTAGCTGACGCTATGGATTATAAAAATAAAGTGTGTTTAGAATTAATAGAAGGTAGAAACTCAAAAACCTATGAGATTTCTGGTTTTAGCCACACTTTAAATATTGACGAACAATTTCAAAATAGTCTCAATTTGCATCTTTCAGAAGATGAATTAGATTTATATGCAATACCATTGAATTGCAATTCAGAAAATATTGACTTAATTCCTTTGGTTAGGAATGAATTGTCGTATTCGATTCCTAATACTGAAATCACGAATCAATTTATTGTTATATCATCCATAGAAGATGGTAACCAATTAATGCCTCGTTTTGTGAATACAGTTGAAAATTTTGAGGGAATAAGGAAAGAAGAACGAATTGATTGTTTTCATTCTCAACTATTAGAAGAAAATTTTGAAGCTTTAATATGGAAGCAATTACTAAATTACTTTAATATTTGTGTTAAAAATGACATCCCTTTCTCTACATTCGATCAACTGAGGGCTATTTCTAGAAGTTCTAAAGTAGCTGCAAAGTCATTTTTATTCTTAGGTATTAATCAGGAGGAAACAGATTACTTTATCCAAAAAGCTATTACTGAAATGGAAAAAGATTTAGGATTTTGTTTTCATTGGATTAAAAAAGAAGACTGGGAAATTGCATTAACTGAATTGGTCGAGCATTATAATAATCAATATTTTGAACAAATTTTTGGATTGATATCATTATATATGCGAGAAAATGGATTTGATGGAATTTTTAAAATTATTAATGGCGAAAATATTAATATTGAAAACATCCTTAACACTGATATTCGTGAAGTAAGATCTCAACTTGGTCAAAGAGTTCTTAATGAACTGCCTAGAATGACACCAAAAATCACTAATGAATATAATGTACCTATAAATAATCATTACTTAATTAAATTATTATTAAGAGCTCCAATTGCAGTAGCTGAATCTATTAACGACACCCAAAAAGAATATCCAATATGGGCTGGAGATGAACATAGAGATAGTATTAGAAGAAATATCCAATACAGCCAGTATTTAAATCCAGAGTTTTACAATCGAGTACTTCTACATGCTCTAAAAAATCAATAGTATTATGAATTTTCAAGAATTTTATATTAAAACAGAAAATAGATTAACCGATGCAATTCTTTCACTTTGGGCAACCGGAGATAAAGAAATGCAAGATTATTTTAAATATTTGTTGACTCAAGAACCTATAATTGCAGATGCTGTTTTCCAAAATACCTTCCCATGGGAACAAGATAAACTTACTTTTGGTGAAGCTAATCATGTATTTCATAAAGAATTTATCAATGCACTTGATGCAATTAAGGATTCAGAATTTCAATTTCCTAAGGATAGAAAACCATATAAGCATCAATTAGAAAGTTGGAAAGTATTACTAAATCAAAAAAAATCTATTGCCGTAACAACAGGAACTGGTTCTGGTAAAACAGAATGTTTTATGCTACCAGTGCTTCAAGATATTCACCGAAATTGTAGAAATCAACAAGGTATTAATGCGATATTTTTATACCCTTTAAATGCCTTGATTGCTAGTCAAAGAAAAAGAATGCACGCTTGGTGTTCTGCTTTAGATGGTGTGAATTATGCGTTATTAACCGGTGAAACTTCAAACAAAGAAACTAGTAAAGACAAAAAATTCAAAGGGCTACCCGAATATATTTCTAGAGACCAAATAAGAGATACGCCACCCCAAATCTTGTTTACTAATCCAACAATGTTGGAATATATGTTAGTCAGAAATGCTGACGTTCCTATTCTAGAAAAATCAAAAGGAAAACTGCGATGGATATTATTAGACGAAGCGCATACACTTACTGGTTCTAAAGCAGCAGAGATGGCTTTACTAATTCGTAGAGTAATTGCTGCATTTGAAGTAGATGTAACCGATGTACGATTTGCTATTACATCTGCAACAGTCGGTAGTGGTAATACGGATATCCTTAAAAAATTCATGTCAGACTTATGTGGTATTTCAATTGATCAAATTGAAGTTATTCAAGGAAAAAGAGTAAATAATCAAATTTCAGATCAAGATATTCCTAATTTATCGGATAAATTAACTCAAAACAATATAAAGCTTTTAAGAAATGAATTTCTTAACTCAACTGGTTTAAGTCAAAAAGATATTGGGCAAAAATTAAAAATTACGGATAAATACAAACAATTAGAAGCATTAGATATTCTTGCGGATGAAAAAGTAGGCAAAGAAAATCTATTACCTCTTAGGGGTCACTTTTTTACCAGAGGAGTTGGTGGTGTTTATGTTTGCACTAATTCTAAATGTGACAAGCATAAGGAAAACAGACCAGAAAAAGCATTGGGTACTATGTATACTGTCGCAGGAAAAAAATGCAGTTGTGGTCACCCTCTTTTGGAATTGATTGCTTGTAGAAGTTGTGGTAATATGATGATTGAAGGAGAAAGAGTAAAAGTAAAAGGAAAAGTTGACAGAGATAAGATAACACAAAAAGCTAGTGTTGGTTTTGAAGCTTTCAATATGGAAAATAATGAAAGTGATGAAAGTGAAAATGAAACCTCTAACACTAATTTAATTAGGCTTATTAAAAATAATTTAAATCACAATATAAGAAAACAAAATTTATTCCCTTGTGCTGTTTCTGAAAACAATACTATTATCTCTGGGGAAGATTTTTTATTGTCTGATGACTCTAATTGTCCTTATTGTGGAAATCTAGATGCAAACCCTATTCACTTCCGTATTTCATCAGCATTCACTAATAGAATTTTATCAGATATTGTTTTAGACCAAACTCAAAATGCTAAAGAAATAAATACTAAAACCTTATATAATGGAAGAAAATATATATCATTTACGGATAGTAGACAAGGCACTGCTAAAATAGCTGCATTAATTAACATAGATAGTGAAAGTGACTGGATCAGGTATCAAACGTATCATTACATTTTAAATAAACTTAAACAAAATCAAGTTGATGCCAGTCATGATGAATTAATTGAAGGAAGAGCTCAGTATGTTCAACAACTTGAAGTGGCTTTGCCATTTATGAAAAAGGACATACAGGAAAAAATAGATCAAATCAACTTAATCTTAAATACTGGAAATAGGGAAACTTTAAATAATAGCCGCTCATCCTGGAAAGAAATAATTGATTTTATAAAAATTAGAGATGATTTTAGAACACTATATCATAAAAGTGCAAGAGGAAACAATTTTACTATTGAAAATGAAACCTATGCAAAATCATTACTCTATGATCAATTTGCTCGAAGATTACCTAGAGAAAGATCTCTTGAAAATCTAGGATTGATAAATTTGGTCTATCCATCCCTTGAAAATATTTCTTTACCTGAAATTGCTAAAAACTTAGGGATTTCTGCTGAGGAATGGAACAATTTACTGAAAATAGCAGCAGATTATATAGTGCGTAATAATCGACATTTTTTCTTTGATGATTCGATGAGAGTATTCGTTTCAAAATTTTATCATTCTGAATTACTTCATCCATCAAATTCAGAAGTTGTTAATGCAAAAAAATGGTCATTATATAATCCTAAATCAATAACACAAATACGCTTAGTATTACTAATTTGCGCTGGTTTAGGTTGGCATAGTAAAGACGAGATAACTCAAGAACGAGAAGATCAACTTAATGATTTTTTAGAAACAATATGGCGTACTTTAAGAGAAAAAATACTTACTCCTGACGGTGACGGATATAAATTAAATTTCTTTGAAAAAACACAATTTGAAATTGCAGGCCAGGAATACCTTTGCCCTGTAACCAATAGACTAGTCGATAAAGTATTCAGAGGTTATTCGCCTTGGATTAAAGGCAATCTAATTGAAGAAAATATTAGGAACTATCAAATTGACAATAGTAAAAATCACAAATTTCCTTCGTATTCATATCCTTATCATTTGAATGAAGAAAAGACTCCAATAAATAAAAAGGAAGTTGAGATATGGTTGAAAGAAAACAGTCAAGAAGCAAGAGATAAAGGACTTTGGAATAATCTTCATGAACGGATCTTTGATTATGACAAATTATATTTAGCTGGTGAACATTCTGCGCAACAAGATAAAAAAAGACTGAAAGAGTTAGAAGAACAATTTGAATCCGGAGAGATAAATATTTTGAGTTGTTCAACAACTATGGAAATGGGTGTTGATATTGGTGGCATTTCTGCAGTAGTTATGAGTAATGTACCTCCAATGCCAGCTAATTATCTTCAAAGAACAGGTCGTGCAGGTCGTCGTGCCGAAAACAAATCCCTAGCTTTAACTTTTTGTGCTCCTAATCCAATTGGATTACGTACAATGAATAATCCAAAATGGGCATTAGAACACAAAATAGCCCCACCTATTTTGGCGTTTGATAGTAAAAATATTGTTGCACGCCACGTTAATTCTTTCTTGTTTGGAATTTTTATTAGACATGCTGAAAACGAAAACAGAGGTCTTAATATAAAAGAAAATATTGATAAATTTTTCTTTGATGGAGCTCCAACTATTGCTGAAACTTTTTTAAACTGGTTAGAAAACAATAAAGCAATTGACTTTAAAGAACAATTAACCTATCTCGTTAAAGAAACACCATTGTGTAATAGTAGCACAAAACAATTAATCACAATGGTAGCAGATAATTTCAAAAAAGTGATTTTTGGTATTAAAAAACAAAAAGAAGGTTTTGATAAAAAATTGGAGGAACTAAGTATTGAATTTGGCGATAATAGTCCTGCATATAAAGCAGTTAAATACAGAAAAGGACAATTTCTCCAAAAATTTGTAATAAGTTTTTTAGCAGAGGATAATTTTTTACCAAATGCAGGTTTGCCTACTGGAATTGTTGATTTCGAAAAATTAACTCTATCTGATATTAATCGTATTGACCAAAACAAATTAAAATCAAATCCGAGTTATCCAATTACAAGAGCGCTTACTGAATTTGCTCCAGGAAATAATATACTTATAGATGGATTAAATTATAAATCATCGGGTATTATAATGAAAAATAACTGGGGACTAGCGACAGAACGTACATCTATTCAAGCTTGTAAACAATGTGGTTATCAACGGACTGTAGATTTTGGTAAAGTAAACGAAAACTGCCCAAAGTGTAATAATGCCAATTCTTTCATTGGAATAGAATTGGGTGAACATAAAGGAAATTTTACTGAATTAGTAGAACCTGCAGGCTTTTCGATTGATTTATATAGCACTCCTACAAGAGTTATTTCAGAAAAAAGCAAACCTCAATATTTAGAACCTTTACTACTCAATATTGAACCGTGGAAATTGGAACAAAACGGTTATATCGATTTTAGATCTAGCTCAGAAGAAGAAAATGCACAAATACTTTTTTATAACACTGGTAATGGTGAAGGTTATAGTCTATGCTTAGATTGTGGTAAAGTTGAGGTTTCCAATGAAAAGCTTGAAGGTCACAAACGATTAAGAGGTGGTAAAAACAATAACGGAGAAAGCCTTTGTACAGCGAAAAATATTCGTGATTATATTATTTTGGGTAGTAGATTTAAAACTGATTTTACTGAAATCCGATTAAAAAAGGGAGACAACTCTTTTGTGAATGAAAAAAAACTAGCATATACTTTAGGAGTAATTTTCACTAAATCATTAGCAGAATTATTAGCAATCGAAGAAGCAGAATTAGGATTTGGTATAAAAAAATACAATGGATATTTAACAATATTTATTTATGATACTGCTAAGGGTGGCGCTGGTTATGCTTCACAATTCAGATTATACACAGAGAAAATTCTCAAACAGGCTTTGGAAGTATTAGATAATTGCGAGTGTAAAAGCACGGGTTGTACAAGATGTATAATTGACAGAAGCACACAGTGGCATATCGAAGATTTGGATAGACATCTTGCGATTGATTGGTTAAAAACGGCACTTGATAACCAATTACCAGATATTCTTAAATCAAAAACAGTAAATGCAAGTCCAGTTTTTGGTTCTTTATTAGATGAAATTAAACGGTATAATTATCATTTCGGTATTAAAGAAATAAACATCCATACAAACAATGCAATTTCTGATTGGGAAATAGACAATATGGAATGGTTAGAAAATTTAAGAAGAGACAGAATTAACATAAACCTTGTTGTTGAAGGTGACGTCAAATATGCTAATAATCAGGAAAAATTGTCTATACTGCTATTATCACATAATTATAATTTAAAAAAAGGAAATGAAGCAGATATTTTAGAATTTCCTCTTCACCTTTCATTAGTTTTAGAGAATAATAAAAATATTGGATTTATTTCTAATGCAAAGTATGCCAATTTAGAAGAGAAATGGTCAAAAGATGTGCAAGAAAAATTCTTCAAAGTTGAAGATGTCAACATAAAAAATAACGAGCCATTTCTGTTACCCAATCTAACTACAACTAATTTATACGAATCTAGAATTCAATCTATTCCAAGAATTAGTAATAGCAATGATTTAGCAAAATTTGTAACAGAAAATTTAAGTAATTTACAAGATTTTATATTAAAAATAAAGGGCAGATCATTCGTTGTTTCTTATTTTGATAAATACAATCAATCTGAATTTTCAATGCGATTGATGTTACAATTTATAAATGAACTTAAAGAATTGTTATACATAACTATATCAGAATTCAATGTGCATTTAGAAAAAGCTGCATTTAAAAGCCCAAATTATCCGGAATACATTATACACAATTATAAAGAGTATGATGATTATACATATGATTTGAATGAACTTTCAAAAGTATTTAGTTTCAAGATTAATATCAAAGAAGAAAACAGACTGCCACATTATCGGTTTTTCCAATTTACAGCTGATGATATTTCATTTAGTATACGTATTGATGGTGGAATAGCCCACGGCTTCAAACCAATTGATAGGCTAACATCAAAAGAAATGACTTTAGAAGATCAAATTTTTGAAATTAAAAAAGATGTGCTTCATGATATAATTTACAATATAACTATTGATAATTAGTAAATCACTTTTATATTATTTTCATTTCACAACCGTGCACTTACACTGCACACATCCAGTTTACCTTTACAAAGTAAACCAATAAAAAGTAAATCTTATGACTGAGCAAACTTCTATTAACTGTCCTAATTGTGGTACTTCAATCGATGTGAATGATATTCTGAAACATCAATTAGAAGATAAAATTAAAGCCGAGTACCAAAAAAAAGCTAGTGAACAAGCTAAAGAAATAGTAGCTAAAAATGAAGCATTGGAAAAAGCTAAAGCTGAATTTGAAGTTAAGAAAAAAAAAGAAAACGAGCTATTTGCAGAACGTTTGGAACAAGCTAAAAAAGTGTCTGAAAAAGAGATTACTGAAAAACTAAAAAAGAAGTTAGAAGAGGAAAGTAAGGACAGAGTTACTGAAATGGAAAAAGAACTTTCTGAAAAATCAGAAAAGTTACGAGAACTTAGTAAAATGCAAGGCGAAGTAGCAAAGCTTCAAAGAGAAAAACTTGAAATGAAAGAAGCTATTGAAGCTGAAAATCAAGTCAAGTTAAATGAGACATTAAATCTGGAACGTGAAAAGATTCGCAAACAAGAAGACGATAAAAACGAATTGAAGTTCGCAGCATTACAAAAGCAATTGGAGGACCAAAAAAAGCTAACCGAAGAAATGAAACGCAAGCAAGAACAAGGTTCTATGCAGTTACAAGGTGAAGTAATGGAATTAGCAATAGAAGAATGGTTAGCTTCTCAATTTCCATTAGATACAATCAATGAGATAAAAAAAGGGGCTAATGGCGCCGATTGTTTACAGATTGTAAATAGCAGAGAATTAAATAATTGTGGAACGATATATTACGAAAGTAAACGTACCAAGGCCTTTCAACCGGCATGGATTGAAAAATTTAAAAATGATATTCGAGAAAAAAATGCTAATTTAGGCGTTTTAGTTACCGAAGTACTACCAACTGGTATGGAGCGTATGGGAATGAAAGATGGAATCTGGATTTGTACTTTCGAAGAATTCAAAGGATTAAGTGCTGTTTTACGTCAAACTTTAATACAAGTGAGCAAAGCCGTACAATCACAAGAAAACAAAGGAGACAAAATGGCAATGTTGTATGATTTCCTAACCAGTAACCAATTTCATTTACAAATGGAAGGAATTGTAGAAGGATTTACGCAAATGCAAACAGACTTAAACTCTGAAAAGAGAAGTATGCAACGCATCTGGAGCCAGCGAGAAAAACAAATAGATAAAGTAATTAATAATGCTATCAATATGTATGGTGCCATTCGTGGTATAGCGGGTAATGCGGTTCAAACTATAAAAGCATTAGAATTAGATAACGAAGTAAATTTAATAGAAGAATAAAGCAAGAAATATATGCCAGTAGATTTATCAAAAATTTTAGTAGTAGGAGTTTCAACAAGAGCTTTGTTCAATTTAGAAGAAGAAAATAAGATCTTTGATGAACAAGGTATCGAAGCATTTAGAGAACATCAATTAAAGAACGAGGACGAGTTATTAGAATCAGGTACGGCTTTTCATTTGGTAAAGAGTTTATTAGAATTAAATAAAATTGCTGACAGAAAGATTGTTGAAGTAGTTGTGATGTCAAGGAATAGCCCTGAAACGGGCATGCGAGTACTTAATACAATTGAAAAATATAAATTAGATATAACAAGAGTTGCTTTTACAGGAGGAGAACCTTTATCCCCTTATATAGAAGCATATGATATCGATTTGTTTCTGTCAAAAGACCAAATAGATATCCAAACTATTATTGATTCCAATGAATGTGCAGCAGCTTTTATTTATGACCCTCCAAAAGCATTTTCATCATTAGACCCAAGAGTAAAAATTGCTTTTGATGCAGATGCGGTTTTATTTTCAGATGAATCAGAATATCGATATAAAACGGAAGGAATGGATTCATTTCATAAATATGAAAAAGAACACGAAGATGATGCTTTAGCAGAAGGACCTTTTGCAAAATTATTAATAAAGTTATCCCAGATTCAAGAGCATTTACCAATGCGAATAGAATATTCACCTTTAAGACTAGCAATTGTTACTGCAAGAAATGCTCCTTCTCACAAAAGAGTTATTAAAACTTTAAGAAAATGGGGAGTATATGTAGATGAAGTATATTTTTTAGGAGGATTAAGTAAAGACAAGATACTAAAAGCAATGGGAGCACAAATATTTTTTGATGATCAGGATACCCATCTAATTGATAGTTCCAAAGTTGTTCCATCAGCAAAAGTTCCATATCAAACTTCATCAAAATTAAATAGTATAATATAAACCATGATAACAGGAGAATTAAAATCGCAGGTAGACAAAATATGGGAGAATTTCTGGACAGGAGGAGTATCCAATCCATTAACAGTAATTGAGCAGTTTACCTATTTACTATTCATACGCCGATTAGACGAAACGCAGTTGCTTGAAGAGAAAAAAGCAGCCATGATTAAAAAGCCTATTGCTAATTCAATATTTACTGACGAACAAAAAGAATTGCGTTGGAGTTCTTTCAAAAACAAAGAACCTCAAGCTATGTTCGACTTGTTTACCAAACCTATGATTGGAGGACTTTCAGTTTTTGATCACATGAAACAAGTAGGGGCAGAAAATGGGGTATTTGCCAAATACATGACTGGAGCTACTTTCATGATACCTACACCTAGATTGCTGGATCCTGTAGTCCAAATGATTGATAAAATCAAAATGGAAGACCGTGATACGAAAGGGGATGTCTATGAATATTTATTATCCAAAATTGCGACAGCGGGTACCAACGGACAATTCCGTACACCACGACATATCATTAGAATGATGGTCGATATGGTGCAACCTAACAAAGAAGATACAATCTGCGACCCATCAGCTGGTTCTGCCGGGTTCTTGGTTTCAGCTGGTGAATACATTCATCAAAATCACCCAGACTGGTTTCATGAAAAAACATTCAGAGAGCATTATAATAGTGATATGTTCACCGGTATCGAATTCGATAATACCATGTTGCGTATCGGAGCAATGAACTTACAACTTCACGGTATTGAAAACCCTAATTTAATTGGTAAAGATGCCCTAAGCGAAAGTAATGGCGATATTAGAGATAAATTCTCCTTGATACTTGCAAATCCACCTTTTAAAGGAAGTTTAGATTATGATGGCGTAGAAACTTCTATATTAAAAACGGTAAAATCTAAGAAAACAGAATTACTATTTTTAGGATTAATGTTGCGCATGATGAAAACTGGCGGTCGTTGTGCAGTAATTGTACCCGACGGAGTATTGTTTGGTTCTTCTAATGCTCACAAACAAATACGACAAGAGATTATCGAAAACCATAAACTTGATGCGGTAATTTCTATGCCTAGCGGTGTATTCAAACCCTATGCAGGAGTAAGTACTGCTGTATTGTTTTTTACCAAAACGGGAACAGGTGGTACCGATAACGTTTGGTTTTATGACATGCAGGCTGATGGATTTACTTTAGATGACAAACGTGCTGAAACCAAGGATAATGATATATCAGATATTGTAACACGTTACCATAATTTAGATAAAGAAATCAACAGATTACGTACTGATAAAAGTTTCCTAGTACCATTTACAGATATCAAAGCAAACGACTGGGATTTGTCTTTAAACAGATACAAGGAAGTAGTATATGATGAAGTGACTTATGCACAACCCTCAGTGATTATACAAGATATTAAAAATCTTCAAGAAGAGAATAAACAAAAGTTACTAATCTTAGAAGAGTTGTTGAAATGAGTAAATGGAAATCAGTAAATATTGGTAATTCTGGATTGTTTATTGCAGATGGTAATTATTCAGCAAAATATCCAAATAGTAAGGAGTTTATTAGTTCAGGAGTTCCTTTTATTAGAGCAAACAACTTTAAAAATAAAACTATAATTGATGATGAATTATACTTTATAAGTCCTGAAAAACATTCTCAAATTACAAAAGGGCATCTTAAGATAAATGATGTTTTAATTACAACGAGAGGAAATATAGGAGAACTTGCAATTGTTCCTAAAAGACATGAAAACTCAAATATTAATGCACAAATTGTATTATTAAGATGTAATGATGAATGGGATCCATTATTTCTTTTATATATTTTATCATCCTCAATTGTAAAAGAACAGTTGCCAAATCTTACTACAGGAACAGCTTTAAAACAATTACCTGTTAAGAATTTAAAAAAAATAATACTCCCATTACCACCATTACCTGAACAACAGAAAATTGCCAACATCCTTGATGCTGCAGATGCTTTAAGACAAAACGACAAAGCATTGATTGCAAAGTATGATGAACTCACACAAGCTCTCTTCTTGGATATGTTTGGTGATCCTGTGAGTAATCCTAAAGGTTGGGAGAAAGTTTCTCTTTCAGAATATGGTTCTTTCAAAAACGGACTAAACTTCAATAATACTGAATCAGGAGTAAGTATAAAGTATTTAGGTGTTGGGGATTTCAAATCTAAGTCAAGAATTGATGATGTAGAAAGTCTATCTAATATTGAATTAAATTCTTTACCAAATGATGGTTATTTATTGAATGATGGAGACTTGGTTTTTGTTAGGTCAAATGGGAATAGAGCATTAGTAGGAAGATGTGTTGAAGTTTATCCAAAAAATAATAAATTAACATTTAGTGGGTTTTGTATAAGATATAGGATAAATTCTCATTTAGTAAAACCTACATATCTATCTCAATTATTTAGAAATAAGTCATTTAAAAATTTGATGCTTGAGAGTGGTCAAGGTGCTAATATTCAAAATATCAATCAACAAATCTTATCAAGTATTGATGTTCCATTACCATCATTAACCCTACAAGAAAAATTTGTTAATAGTATACAAGCAATAGAAGAACAAAAAAAAATAGCACAAATGACTTTATCAAAGTCAGAAGAATTGTTTAATGGCCTATTACAAAAGGCGTTTAAAGGGGAGTTAGAATGAATTTATTTATTGATTATTTTACCCCAGAAGAAAGGTTAGGGGCTTTATATACTAAATCTATTAGATCAATTAAAGATATTGATTTACATTTTGCAGTGAACACAAAAACTGAATTTCTTGATCAAATCAGAAATAGAGATTTAACAGAAGTTACTCATGTTACAATCTTAACCCATGGTGTTAATAATAGTGATTTCATATGTAAAGATGAATTGTTGGAAAATGCAATTGGTTATCTTGAACTTATTAATGCTTTAAATTCAACAATAAATGGAACAAACATTATATTAAATTTAGTAGGTATATGTGAAAGTTCAAAAGTAGAAACTTATATTAGATTTTTGGATATCCGTTTTTCTGAAATTTGGATTTCTGAAGCAAAAACCCCATATATGGAAGTACCAATTAAAATGGTTTATAATGGATTTGATGATTTTATATATGATAAGGATGAAGAGGATATTTTTTTTAAAAAATTATTAAACACTAACTAAGTAGTATTTAATTATGAGCAACTTTAAATTTCTTCAACAAGAGTGGTACTCACTCTACAGCAAGTTAAAAACAGCCGAAGAAAGGGTTTTTATAGAACCGGTTTCTGCGGCAAGTTACTGTCGTTTGGTATTAGAAGAATCCATGTATCTAATCTATGATTTAGAACAGATTGACAAGCCTTTCAATACGGAGCTCATTAACCTAATGAATGAAGAAGCAATTAAAAGTATTATTCCTTTTCAGCTTCACGAAGGATTGCATATTGTTAGAAAAACAGGTAACAATGCAGCTCATTTTGGTAATCGCATTGGGGCAAAAGACTCATTAATAAGCATTCGTTACATCTATGATTTTACCAAATGGCTGTCACAAACTTATAGTAAAGAAATCCCTAATTTACCTGGAATATTTAACGAAACTTTCATTCCAAAACTAGGAGAAAAACAAAGACTACTTAAAGAACAACAACAAGAACAAGAAAAAGCATACCAGCAGTTACAAGAGCAAATTGCAAAATTACAAAAGGAAAAAGAAGCTATTCTTGAAAAAGCGCAAGAAAGCGAAATAACACTTAATGCTTTACAACAACAAACACAACAAGCAGTTGTAAAACTGAAAAAACAAAAACAGGAAAGACTAAAACCTTTAACTACTGAGTTTACAGAGTCACAAACACGTCAACATCTTATTGATGTAGATTTGAAAGAAGCAGGTTGGAATAATTTATCAGAAGGTAGAGATTTGGAATATTCAGTTATTGGTATGCCAATAACAGCAGATAACCCTAAAGGAAATGGATTTGTTGATTATGTCTTATGGGACGACAACGGAAAACCTCTCGCAATCATTGAAGCAAAACGCACTACAAAAGATATTGAGGTTGGAAAACACCAAGCGTTTTTATATGCAGATTGTTTAGAGAAAATGCATAATCAACGGCCAATAATTTTCTATACTAATGGCTATGAAACCAAGATTTGGGAAGATACTTTTTATAGTTCTCCCCGGAGAGTTTTTGGTTTTTATACTAAAGAGGAATTACAATGGTTAATTCAAAAAAGAACCACAATCAAAGACATTCGCAAGGCAACTATCAATACCGCCATTGCAAATAGACCTTATCAATTTGAAGCCATAAATCGTGTAGCAGAAACTTTTGTTACTGATGGTACAAATGGATTGTGTGGAAACAAAAGAAGAGCCTTGTTGGTAATGGCTACGGGAAGCGGTAAAACGAGAACCGCAGCAGCCTTAGTTGATGTTTTATTCAAAAACAATTGGGTAAAAAGAGTTTTGTTTTTGGCTGATAGAAATGCATTAGTGAGACAAGCAAAAAATAACTTTAGCGAATACTTACCTAATTTATCAGCAATAGATTTAACAGAGGAGAAGGAAAATGATACCACACGATTGGTATTCAGTACTTATCCAAGTATGATGAACAAAATTGACAATATTCGCAATGCCGACGAACGTTTTTACGGAGTCGGTCATTTCGATTTAATAATAGTAGATGAAGCACATCGCTCCATTTACAACAGATACAAAGCCATATTCGATTATTTCGATGCTAGTATTGTAGGACTTACAGCTACTCCAAAAGACGGAATTGATCACAATACTTTTGAACTTTTTGGCTGTAGTAATGAAGACCCAACATTCTTATACGAACTACATCAAGCAGTACCTCAATATTTAAATCCCTATAAGAATATAGATATTACTACTAATTTTCTGAGAGAAGGTATTAAATACAAAGATTTATCAGATAAAGAAAAAGAAAAATACGAAGAAACATTTGAAGACAAAACTACTGGACTTTTTCCCGAAGAAATAAGAGCCAATGCTATGAACAAGTGGCTGTTCAACAAAGATACTGTTAACAAAGTTTTGGATGCATTAATGTTCAATGGGTTAAGAATTGAAGGAGGAGATAAGTTAGGAAGAACAATCATTTTTGCTGTTAATCAGAAACATGCAAAATTCATAGTAGACTGTTTTACAGAAAGATATCCAGAGTTACCTTCAGGGTTTATTTCAATGATTCACAATGAAGTTTCTCACGCACAAAGTTTAATAGATGCATTTTGCGATAAGTACAAGGAGAACAATCCGCAAATAGCAGTTTCTGTCGACATGATGGACACAGGAATTGATGCCGTAAGAATATTGAATCTGGTATTTTTCAAAGTGGTAAGGTCTTATGCTAAGTTTTGGCAGATGATAGGTAGAGGAACCAGATTATGTGATGATGTTTTTGGACCTAACCAACCTAAAGACCATTTCTTAATATTTGATGTGTGTGGAAATTTCGACTTTTTCGAGGTTCAGAAAAAAGGAAAAGAAACGCTGATTGCTAAACCAATTACACAACAAATTTTTGAATCAAGATTACATTTAAGTAGACTACTCGTTGAAGAAGGAGAAGAAGAGAATATAGAGCTTTCTAATACTTTACGTGATATATTACACTCGGCAATACAACAATTGGATAGAACACGTTTTCAAGTAGCTATGAATTTAAAATACGTCGATGATTTCAACGATAGAACGAGATGGAACAATTTAGATAGTAATGATGCACATATAATTGAAGAGTATTTGTCTGAATTACCTATTCCGGAAACAATCAATGAAATGGCTAGACGTTTTGATTTAATGATGTTAAAATTACAAATAACAACATTGATGATGTCTGGTACAAAAAAGCGTTACGAAGAAACATTAATTGATATTGCAGAAGGATTGAGTAAAAAATATACTATTCCAGCTGTATTACGCGCCAAACCAACTATTGAAAATATTCAAAAACAGGATTTTTACAAAGGAATTTCACAAAAAAAGTTAGATAGTATTAGAGAAGAATTACGAGAGCTGATACAGTACCTAGATACAAGTAACAAAGCTATCATTTATACCAACCTTGAAGATTCGGAAATCAGTATGGTTTTAAATGAACCAATGATTACATCAAATTATGGTACTTCATATCGTAGAAGGGTAGAGAGTTTCATTCGTGAAAACAAACATCAATTAACAATATCAAAACTGGCTACAAATAATCCAATCACAACAAAAGAATTAAAACTGTTAGAAGATATTTTGTTTGATGGAGAAGAAAGAGGAACAATAGAAGATTTTGAAAATGAGTTTGGTAAAGAACCATTAGGTGTATTTATTAGGCACATCATTGGTTTGGATATAAAAGCAGCACAAGATGCCTTTTCAGATTTTCTTCAAGCTGGAAACCTGAGAGCCGACCAAATGACATTCATTCAAAACATCATTACCTACTTAACAAAAAATGGAACAATCGAACCAAGTATGTTGTTTGAATCACCATTCACTGATATGAATGATCAAGGATTAATTGGAATATTTGAAGATAGTGAAGCACACAAAGTAATAAGCATCATCGAGAAGATAAACGAAAATGCTTGTATAGCGTAATAATAGATAACGTTGAATCAGAATGAAAAATTAAAAGGTTGAGTTATTAAAATTGTTTAAAGAGGTTACCAATGTCAGAAAGAATTATCCGTATAAGTAAAGTGCTTAAAGAATTTAATATTTCTTTAGATAGAGCTGTTGACTTTTTTAAAGAAAAAGATATTCTTATTGAAAGCAGCCCGAATGCTAAAATTTCGCAACTAGAATTCGATATACTTTGTAACCAATTTTCAGCAGATAAAGGAGTGAAAGAGGTTTCTAAAGAATTATTTGATAAAGTAATTAATAATCGGTTAGTATCAAATAAGATAAGAAGCGAAATACAAGAAAAGGAGAATCAAAAAAAAAATAAAAATGATAAAAAATTGTTTACTCTTGGTAATGTAGTAAAAGTTAAAATCACAAAAATAATTGCTCCTTCTCAAATTATTACAGAATATGTTGGCGGTTATATAGGGAGACTTTCATTAGTAGATATTTCGTGGTCATTACCACAAAGTGAAGTGGTATTTAAAAAATATAAGATTGGCGATATAATAGATGCAGTAATTTTTTATATAGATGAGAATAAAAAACAAGTAATTATTACCCAAAAACATTTAGCTAAACCATTAATTCAATCAGTTAAATGGGAAAGATTAGAACGTGGTGAAGAGTTTGATGTTGAAATCATTCAGGATTTAAATAGTACATACATTGTTCAAACCAAAAACAAATTATTTGGAATAGTTAGAAAATCACTCCTTAATAATCAAACTCAAGATTTACGATTAAAAATCAACAACAAATTTGAAGAATCAAGTTTGATTGATTTTATACCCTCAGATCAGGAACAGTTAGATGATTTTGAAATTAATGAACCTTCCAAAGACCATTTAAATTTTATTGAAGAGGAATTACAATCCTTTAATAAATTTAAAAAAACACAACTAGGCCAAAATGCTACGGATAAACAAATTCAAATAATTAAAAACGGGTTTGATTTAGATGCTAATATTTTTAGCAAAGAAATAGATACAGGTATAACGTTATATATTCAATTTTTAATAAGTGATGGGCCTTATGAAAACACCCTTAAAAATCAAGCTATTCCATATTTTTTAAATGGCGAGTCTTATAGTGAGAGAAATGAAAAAAGAATACTTGAAAAGTTATCAAATGAAAAGTATTGGTTCAGAATTAATAAAAGAGTAGACAATAAGCCGAGGAGTGATAAAGAAACAGCCGAAACTATTGAATTTTCATTATACAATGATGAAACTAATTTTTATGGAGAAGTAATAATATCCAAAAACAAAAAAGACGTTAAATTTCTTATCAAAAATTTCAGTTTTGGTCAAAGTTTCTCACATGCAACAAATGCAAAGAAAAATAATGCAAAGTATGGTTCGTTTCTTTTTTCTAATAAATTAAAAATAACATCTCCTTTAGGAGCGTTACCATTTGATAATTCTCAAAATGAATTCTTGAATTATAGTTTAGTAAAGCTAGAATGTTTCGAAATAGTCGAAAAATTAAAACTCGATACAGGGGAAATATTAAGACAAGAGGGAAAAACCTTAGCAATAATTGATAAGTTTTTGGAATATCAAATTAATTTATTAGCTAACGATAAAGAGAGTAATGTATTTGTTGAGAAATTCTACAAAATCAATAGTAGTCATGGCGGAATTGCAATAAAACTTCCGAGAGAAATTGGGGATAAATTAGAACTTGATGAAGGAACATTTGTAAATGTAAAACTGTATCAAAAAGAAAAGTTATTGAAATTATCTGAAGGTTTTATTTCAATTCAAGAAGACAATTATATATTAAATTTTAATAGAGATATTAATGTAGAAATATTGCAAAATGGATTTTACTTAGACAAAAAAGTTTCAACCAAACAGTTTGATATTCAACGTGAAATAATTAAAGATTTTTTAGAGAAAAAAATTAAAATTGATCACATAGAATCTTTATTGGTAAACCCATCAAAAGTTAAAACACCAATTCTAAAAAGCCTAAATTTCAAGAATAGTGATTTAGTAAGAACGGAAAAAGAGCAACCGGATAACATTCAGGTTAGAGCAGTAAAAAAGGCAGTTGGGAATCAAAATATTTTTTTAGTTCAAGGTCCTCCAGGCACAGGTAAGACAACAGTAATTGCAGAAATTATAGAGCAATTAACTGCGAATAATGAAAAGATATTGGTTTCTGGTCAAAATCATGTAGCAGTAGACAACGTGCTTGAAAAGATGGCTAAAAACCCTAACTTAAATTTACTTCGTGTAGGTAATCCGGAACGTATCGATAAAAATTTATTAAAATATTGCTACGATAAACTAGTCGAAGAATACAAAATAGACTACAAAGCTTTTATAAAAAACCAAAAAATATTGACAGAAGTGTTTTTGGAATTTATTAAAATGAACTTGGAAAGAACAGACATGGTAGAAGCTTTCAATAGTAAAGTAAACGAAGTCATCAAAGATTACATTTATTTAAAAGAAACTTTTAAACAAAAGCATTTTACTTTAAGAGATAGCTTATTGGGTTTATCGGTTAAAGAGCTTTCGGAAACTATTGAAGCGCTTTCTCAATGGGAAAGTTCATTTAACAATGAATATGAAATTTTATTGCAACCAATTATTTATAATTCTGTTGACGTTGTTTTTGCTACTTGTATTGGAATTAAAGGAGATAAAATATTTAAAGAAAGTAATTTCAAATTTGATACAGTAATTATTGATGAGGCAGGTAAAGCAAATATTGCTGAAACATTAGTGGCTATTGAGTTAGGTAAAAAAGTAATATTAGTAGGAGATCAAATGCAGCTCCCACCATATATGGATAGTTCTTTAATTGATAAAGAAGATCCAGGCAGTTTTCCAAATTCAATTTATGGGAAAGAATATGCCCCAGAGGAAATCGAACATGCTTTAAAAACGTCTTTTTTCGAATTCTTAATCAATAGGATTGAGAGTAAACAATTCCCGTTAGAAAACAAAGAAATGTTGAATTACCAACATAGAATGCATCCAAATATAGGAAATTTTGTATCGGAATCATTTTATGGTGCAAAAGTTTTTATGGGTAGTAGAACCCATCTGAATAGGATTGATATGCCAGCACCTTTTGATAAAGAAATTGTATTTTTTGATACATCAAATTCTAAAAACCCTTTCGAACAGAAAGAAGCAAATGCAGTAAAGAATGATACAGAAGCGGAAATTATTACCGAATTTATTTTGCCTAAATTATTAGAAAACAACATCAAAACGGAAAATATTGCAATTATTGCTCCTTATAAGTTTCAGGTAGCCAACATTAAAGAGCACCTTAAAAAGTCTACGGCTTGCCATAATATTAACATTGATGTAGCAACATTAGATTCCTTTCAAGGAAAAGAATACGATATTATTATTTTTAGTTTCACTAGGTCGACAGATCACAACAAAGTGAAATCTATTGATGGAAAGAAAAAATATCTCAAAGTAGGTTTTTTAGATGATGCTAGGAGATTAAACGTGGCTTTTAGTAGGGCAAAAAAGAAACTGATATTGGTCGGTAACGAAGTAACGCTTACAGACAATCGTTCTCATTTTGATGGGATGTTTAAATATACGAATCTCTTTAAAAACTTAGTACAGTTAAGTAAAAATAGTGAAATTGGTAATTTCATAAATATAGCAGATTATCATAGTGGTTCATCTCAATTTGAAAAGATAGTTAATAAGTATAAAGTAGGGGCTCCAGTAATTGGGACATTCAAATCTTTAGGAAATAATAAAGATGTTTTTTTTGGTGCATTTTTTTACATTGATGGGTTTGAATGTTTGTTGCCAGCTTCGTTTATGTCAATGCAATTTAAGAATGAAGTTAAATTATTAGATACGGGTAATGAAATAAATTTAGTCGTTCATGGTTTTGATGCCAAAAATGAACGAATCACTTTAAATTTTCCCAAACCTGAAATAAGAAATAAAACAATTGGAATTGAAAAAAAGAATAATAGAAAAGAAACTATTTCTGAAAAAAAGAAAAGAATTTGGTCTGAAATTAAAGATAAATTGGTAATAGGGAAGAAAGCAAATGGGAAAGTGGTTTCACAAGTTAATTTTGGTTTTTTCGTTCAGTTAGAAAATGAATATGAAGGGTTGTTGCATAATAAACAAATACCTAGTCATAAAAGTTTAAAATTGTACGATTTTATTGAAGTTGAAATTTTTGAGATTGATTATAAAAAGCAGCAAATATCTTTAAAACTATAATATGGGATTATTTAGTATTGATTTTGAGAAGTTATATGAGGATTTGGCTACTAAAGAGGAGCAAATATTAGGCATGTTTTGTATTCAATATCCAATTTATTGTATACATTCAATTATTCTTGATAGTACAAAAGACCCATTAGATAGTTTAGATAAAGTTATTGTTGATTTTTTAGTTGCAAAACCAAATTATTCACAACAACAATTAGCGGCTTTATTAGGCGCCTCAAAATCAATAATTGAGTTTAGATTAAAAAAGTTAATTCATGATGGTCATATTGTCATAGAAAACAATAATTACTATTTAAGCGAACTTGGTAGGGAAGTTTTTATAAATAAAACGGTTACAAGACAACATAGAAAGTCTTATGATTTTTACATTGATGGAATTTCATTAAAGCCATTACCAAAAATGTTTTATACCTTTTATAGCTCTAAATATGTAAATGAAAACGATTCCTATTTATATACTAATTCACTTGGCACATCAAAACTAATTAAGCCATTTGGCCCAGACATAGTGCATACACCACTTTCAAAATTCAAAATAATTGATGAAATAAAAAGCATTGAATTTCAAGATAGAGAGGATATGAATATTCCTTTAGGGTTAATGGAAATTGAGGATTTATCATTTTCAAAACTAACATTACATTGCATCGTTAATGTTACCAAAAAAGGCAATATTCTCAAGAAGGAACTATTAGATGGATACCCATTTTTTTCTTTATCAGATAATAATACGTATTACGATGCGGCAAGAAGAAATATCATTTCTTTTGAAAAAAACATTAAAGAAAAAATTAAAGACCTTCAGTTTAAAATAGTAGTACCTAAACACAAACAAGAGAATCAAGATAATTCTAAACCAATATTATCATCTAATTGGCAAGAAATTGATAGACATAAAAACAGTGAGAATAAATGTTTTTCGTTTAGCAACGAAGATTTAGTTAAAGTAATTGAGAAAACTTTTGATATAAAAAATGCACGTCCTGAGAACATTGTAAATGAAGAATCAGAGATAAGTATAGATATTAATAAAGAAATGTTGTTAAATGCTCCAGATAGAAGAAGATTAATTTCTAATATTATTAGAATGAGAGATTACAAACCTGGATACCCTGATAATAATGTACTCATTTTATATATCTATTATAAAACTACAGATGATTTTGTAAGGAAGGTTGTCTCTTTAAAAATTTTATTGGATAGTATTAAAATTTCTGAAATGGATATAAATACCTTCAATAGTAATTACCCTGAATATAAAGATAACTTAAGAAATTACATGGTAGCTGCTGGAGAATTTGATGTATTAGAGAAGTTAGATATTAAACAACACATGTTAGCGATTTAAATATGGTAATCAATATAAAACATACAGATAATTTAGAAACTGGAGCGTTTATTAATAACGAAAAGGTAGAGGCCTATAAAATTTATTCTAAAAATGAGACAATCTTTATAACTCAAAATAATAATGTAAAACTTAAAGAGGAGATAATTAAAATCATTAATAAAAGTACGACTGTTCTTAAAATTTGTAGCTTTATTTTAACTGACAAAGAAATATTCGATTTGATACTTGAAAAAGCTACAAAAACAAATATTGCAATATTTATTTTAACACAATTAGATAAATCAAAACTTAATAATCTAACCTCATTAAGTGAATTTTTAACCGAAGAAGAATTGAATGATAAAACATCTTCAATTCATTTAAATAATATTAAAAAATTATATGACAATGGTGTCCATGTAAGAGCTTCTGAGTCCGCTCATGCCAAGTTTGTTATCGCCGATAGAGATTTAGGCTTTATTATGAGTGCTAATTTAACTACCCCATCTTTAAACGAAAATACAGAATCTGGAGTTTACTTAGACAAAAAAAGTAGTAAAGAATTAGATAAACTTTTTGATTTGATATACCTTAAAGGAACTAACTACACTAAATTTATTGACTCGACAAAAAAGAATAAAATGATGGTGGTCAATACTCAGGTGAATTATGCGTTTGATAATTTGCCAAAAGTAACAGATTCCAATTTAAGATTCACATATTTAGACATAACCAACAACCTTCTAGACGAAATTATTAATATTATTGATAATGCTAATGAATATCTATATCTGTCAACATATAGTATTGTTGGTTTACAACACATTCAAAAGCTAGTAGATGCGTTAGAAAACGCTGTAATTAGAGGAGTTAAAGTGTTTTTATTCTGTAGGGGAATGAATTACAGAAATGATCATTTATCAGCCTCGGAAGTTTTGGCTAGGTTGGGATGTGAAATTTTTGGAAATTTTGATAACCATTCTAAGGGAGTAATTTCTGAAACAGATGGGTTAATTTTTACAGCAAATATTGATGGAAATCATGGTTTGATTAATGGCTTTGAAGTGGGTTTTATGTTAAATGAAAAGCAAAGAGTTGATTTTCTTGATTTTCATAAATATTTGATAATTCACAGTAACTATAAATATAAAATTGCTCCACAAAGAATTGAATTAATTAAAACTTATATCAATTATGAAAAATATAAAAATATTTCACCTACACAGATTCCATCTGACCTAATTATAAAAGTAAATCAGAATATAAATGTTGAGAAAAATGATTTTGAAAATCTTCCAATTTTTTATTCAATATCTGGTAAGAATACTCATTTAACTGTTGGGAATTATACTTATGATTGTGTTTTTGAAGGGAATACCTTTACAATACTTAAAAAACAATACTTTCAATTTAATAGAGAAAAATATTTTCTTAAATTTTTTAACTTAACAATAGAAATATAATAATGAAAAAGCAAATTCCATATTTAAAAGAATGGCTTGAACTTGCAAATTCAGGTAATTTTAGTAGAGCTCAGGAGCTTTATTATGAAAATCTTTTTGAAGCTGTAATTGATGATTTTAAAAATAATTACAAAGAAAGTATTCCTTCTGGAGGGATATTATTCTCAATTTTAGGCTTTTCACCAGAACCCATTATATTAACAGCTAAAGCTATTGAACCAGAAAAGCATATCATTTTCACAACAAATAATAAAAGTGATGGTAATGATTATTTAGAAAAATTTTTGGAATCAAATTATGAAATGATTTATATCGATGATGAAAATTTTAATACAATTTATAAAGCTCTAAAAGAAAGTTTAATTTTAAATCCAAATTCGAATATTACATTAGATATTACTGGTGGAAAAAAATCAATGGTAGCTGCTGCAAGTATTTTCGGAAAAGATTATGGATGTAAAATTGTGTATGTTGATTTTAAAGAATATTTAAAAGAATTAAGAAAACCATTACCAGGTTCGGAAATATTAAATATTGTATATGATCCTTTGGTAAACCAACCTGAATTATTTATATAATGAATCATCAAATAGCATTAGTAGGAGGTCAACTATTACCAATATATGTTGGTATTAAAGAGTTTAACCCTGATATAATTCATTTTATTGTATCAAAAGAATCTGTTGAAAGTTTAAACAACTTAAAACCAATTATTAAAGGTTTAATTCAAAATGAATACAAGTGTAATGCGTTTGATTTTTATGAAATTAAGTCCATTTGTGAAAAAATTATTCAGAAATTAAATCCAGATGACACTATAACTTTTAATCTTACAGGTGGAACAAAAATTATGGTTTTGGCTTGTCAAGCTATCATTCACGAAAGAGGTTTAAATGGATTTTATATCAATCAAGATGATTCATATTTAGAATTGCCAACTTACCAAAGAAAAAACATTAGTATTGAGTTAACTGCAAATGAGTTTTTTAATTTAAGCGGTCATAATACTTATACTTTTAAAACAATAACAGACTTCAAAAATGAGGATTTTAAAGCAGCAGAAAAAATTAAGAATTTTGCTAATAATGATAGCAGATATAAAGTTATAATTGGAGCTTTTAGAAAAAAGTATTTCAATAAAAATATCACATTGCCTTTAGCTGGAAATGAATTAATTAATAACAATCTTAGAGTTATTTGGAATCAAACATCTATAAATGTAGAATCTTATAGTAAAAACATATTAAAATTGAACTCAGCTATAGTTCAAGATCTAATGTTTAAAGCAGTCTGGTGGGAATTAATTGTTGCCCAAGAAATTGTTAAAACAATCAAATTTAAAGAGTTGTTTTTGGGTTTTGAACTTAATTTCAAATCAGACAAGAATACTACCAAAAATGAAATTGACATATTAATTAATACTGGAAAAAAATTAATATTTATTGAATGTAAATCAGGTCTTGTAAAACAAGAGGATATAAACAAGATGAAAATTGTTAAGCAAACGTATGGTGGTGTTATAGCAAAATCCATACTAGTTTGTCGTGAATTACCAAATCCATCGATAGTTGAAAAATGTAATGAGTTAGATATTGAATTGTTTTATTCAATTGCTTTAAATAAAGAAGTTAACCCAATTAATAAATTAATTAAACTGATTAATGATTTAGAAAATAAAGCATCTATGTAATATCATGTTTTCCGCATAAATTGCTTTTATTACGATTTAGTCGTACTCATTTTTAATTAAATTATTATTTAATTCGGTTACACAAAAACTGTTTTTTAGGCTGAGTATTCCTAACATCAATTATTTGTTTGTTTCATTTCGCTAATTTCATTTTTTTAGTAACATATCGTATCTTTAATAGTAATTTTTAAAAGGTTATTTTATGGAAACTATTGAAGTAACAAGAAAAGAGTTATATGATATAGTCTGGTCAACATCACTTTCTAAGCTGACACAGCAGTATGCACTTTCAAATGAAGGAATCAAAAAACTCTGCAAACAATTTGAAATACCTATGCCGGATAATGGATATTGGATGAAACTGAAGTTCAATAAAGCGGTTAAAAAACCAAAATTCAATTCCAACTTTAGTGGGGAAGATAAAATTACTTTAACGAAAAGAGAAGAAGGAAATCTGGTTAATGTTGACCAAACACCACAAACTATAAGAACAAAGGAAATACTAAGTGATCCTAAAGCACCTTTGCTAGTTCCAGATAAATTAACCAAACCAGATATTTTTATACAGAATACTAAAAGTGAACATGAAAATAGAAAAAAGAAAGATTTTTATCGAAACGACAAAATAGATACAGTTTCAATCTATGTGGAAGAAAATAATTACAGCAGAGCGCTTCGCATTATGGATAGCTTTATCAAACTAATTAGGTTTAGGAAACATTCCTTTAGTCGAGATATTAATAATAGAGGGCCATTGATTGATGTAAAGAGTATATTATTTAATTTTAGTATTAGAGAGAAAACCAAAAGAGTTCCATCAGATAAAATATATGAATCTTCTACCTATATGCCTACAGGTATATTGATTTTGAAAATTGGAGAGAGTTATAAAAGTATGGAATGGTCAGATGGTTATATAAAATTAGAACAACAATTAGCTAAAATAGTAGCTAAAATTGAATTAGAAGCAATAAAAGAATTAGAATGGAAAGAAACATGTAGATTAAACAAAATCAAAAGAGAAGAAGAGCAAAAAATAAGATTGGAATTTGAAGCACGTAAAGAAAAGGAATTCGTCAAAACTAAAATACTTTTTTCAGATTCAGAAAAATTCAATAAAGCAACTATTTATAGAAACTACATAAAAGCAACAGAACAAAAAGCAATAGTTGAAGATAATTTAACCGATGAGTTGAAGAGTTGGATAAAATGGGCAAACGATAAAGCAGATTGGTTTGATCCCTTTATAAATAAAACTGATGAATTGTTAACAGAGAAAGATAAAGAAGGACTTTTTTCTATTAATCCTAGAGGATAAAGATGTGGTTTATTTAATTGATTGTTATAAACTTATAGCCGAGTTGAATTTAAATATTAGCTAATCTTTTAAAACATCAATCGGTTTATTTTTTATCTGTCACATTTTGTCAGAGTAAAAGATTACTTTAGCTAAATCAAACATAAAGAGATTCATAACGAATGTAAAAAAAAAAAGAATGAATAACGAAATATGCTTAAAATCAATAAGTGAATTACTAGAAGAGAATTTTTTTATTTCCTCATATCAAAGAGGCTACAGATGGACAGAACAACAAATTATTGATCTTCTTAATGATATCTACTCATTTGCTAAAAAGAAGAATAAATCTGAAAAAGAATTCTATTGTTTACAACCAATCATCGTTAAGAAGCATACTTGGATAAGAAAATCTGGAGATCAAGAGGAAAAAATTATAGGTTGGGATGTTGTTGATGGTCAACAGCGACTAACAACTATCCGAATAATTTTTAAATATCTTCTAAATGATTTTCTTTCTGGCCGTAGCCTTAAACAATGTTATAACAAAGATCTTTTCACAATAGAATATCAGACTAGAATTCAATCATTTGAATTTCTAGACCAACCAGACCAAGAGAATCATTCAAATATTGATTTTTACCACATCAGTGAAGCATACAAATTCATTGAAAAATGGTTTATAAGCAAAGTTGAGAAAGAAGGTTTGATGTTTGATGATTTATGTGACTCAATTACAAAAACATTAGTATACAACAGAAAAAATCAAAAAGAAGAAGGTGTTGTTCAGGTAATTTGGTATGAATTAGCTGATGAAAAAGTGGATCCGATAGCTACTTTTATCAGAATTAATTTAGGGAAAATATCACTAACGAATTCGGAACTTATTAAGGCATTATTTTTACAAGAAAGAAATTTTGGAATTGGTGATGCTGCAAAATTAAAACAGTTACAAATAGCTCACGAATGGGATCAAATTGAAAATTTTCTCCAAGATCAAGATTTTTGGTGGTTTCTTAATAAATCAAATAATGAGGCCTCATCACATATTGAATTCATTTTCGATATGATGTGTAAAATAGGTTTGGAAGAAAACCCAGATTTAGCAAAAGAAATTGGACATGATAAGTTTACAACCTTCAGATATTTTAATTTTCTTTTTGGTGATGAAATAAATTATGAAATTATAAAGCACAATTGGGATACTATTAAAAGATATTTTGAAACTTTTGTCGAATGGTATGAAAATCCTATTTGGTATCACTACATAGGCTTTTTAGTTTACTGTGGCGAAAATGTGTTGGACATTTTTAATCTTCTTACTTCTTCTGAAATTGTAAACAAAGAAGATGTTACGGATAATTTGATTAAGCTTATAAAAAACAAACATCTCAAAGGAATTACTTGGATAGAGAAAACCGACAGTAATAATGAAAAAACATATGCTTTAAACTTAGGGTATGACAGTGATAAAGAATTGCTTCGTAAAACATTCCTTCTATTTAATTTAGAATATATAGTTAAAAAATCAAATCAGCAAAATCTAATTTATAAGTTTCCTTTCAAGTCGTTTAAATCAAATAAAAGAATAAAAGGTAAGAATACAGCTTGGGATATCGAGCATATAGACTCTGCAACTGAAAATGATTTGACAAAAACGGAAGACCAAATTATATGGCTTGAAAATGCGTTAATAGATGTTCCGGAAATTTATAAAGATGAGATTTTAGTAAAAGAAATGAAAAATTTTATTTCAAACCAGAAAGAAGACTTTGATAAACTTTATAAAAAAGTGCAAGAGCTTTCAGGTGAACTTAAACTTTCTGATGAACTCACAAACAGTTTAGGAAATTTAACGCTATTGGATGCCGGCACTAACAGAGGCTATGGTAATGCTTTATTTATAACCAAAAGAAGAATAATAATTCAAAAAGACAAAGAAGGTGTATTTATTCCAATTTGCACCAAAAATGTATTTTTAAAATACTTTGACGGAAACAGTAAAGGAAAATGGACAGAAGAAGATATAATAGCTTACAATAAAGAAATCGAAAATACTTTAGAAAAATTTCTACCCTCAAAAAGATATTAAAATGAAAAAATACAATTTAAAAAATCTACTTTCAGATGAAATTGAAATAGCAGAGGGAGAAATCATTACTAAAGTTAAACTCGATGGAATTAAGATTCCCATTATTCAACGTGATTATGCTCAAGGAAGAGAGGAAGAGTCTATTATTAGAGACCGTTTTTTATCTGCTCTCTTTGATGCCTTAAAAAAAGATGCTGAACTTGAATTAGATTTTGTTTATGGTTCAATAAAAGTTGAAAATATAGATAAAAAAGTATTTCTTCCATTAGATGGCCAACAAAGATTAACCACACTTTATCTTTTATATTGGTTCATAGGAAATAAGGAATTGCATGAGCAAGAATTGACCGATCTTAGAAAAATACTATTAGGATTTACTTATGCCACTAGAACAACTGCAACATCTTTTTGTGAAAAACTAGCAGAAATTTCCTTTGAAGAAAATCCGTCAGAAGAAATCAGAAAATCATATTGGTTTCATAAACGATTTGAAAAAGACCCAACAGTTCTTTCAATGCTCAATATGCTTGATGCTATTAAAATAAAATATGAAGAATTAAGTAAAGAAATTTTTAATAGCCTTAATAAACTTTGTTTCTATATTCTACCACTTGACGGCTTCGAACTTACAGACGAATTGTATATCAAAATGAATGCCCGTGGCAAACAGTTAACTGATTTTGAAAATCTGAAAGCAGATTTAAATAATTGGTTGATAAATGATTCTAATGAATTGAAAATGCATTTTGAAAAACGGATTGATTATAATGGTCTTTTAATGCCCTATTATCTTGTTCTACTTTCTAAAATAGATAATGAATGGACAAATATTTTTTGGAATTATCTTTTAAAATTAAAAAAGGATAATGAAAATTTAGAGATGGTTATTGATACATATTTTATGAGTTTTATATCTCGTTTTATATTAAATAACCACATATTAGAGAGTACTTTATCGGCTTCTGAAATAGAGATTTCAACAACATTCAAATTCTTTTATAGTGAAAAAGACAATATAAAATATAATTCATTTGACCTGTATGATGAAATTTTCAAAATCGATGGTACAATAGAAAAGTTTGAAAAAATATTAGATTCACTGTCTCGTCATTATGATGAAATTGTAGAAATAATAAAGCCTTCGTGGAATAAGAATTCTAATTGGTCTATTTTTGATGAAAGAATAAGTCAGCAACAAAGAATTCTTTTTTGTGGTATTTGTTTATATCTTGAAAAAAACACTTTTAACCCAACATATTTTGCTAACTGGATAAGAATTGTTTGGAATTTAGCTATTGATCCTGATATCAGAAGTATTGGTGCAATGATAAATACAATGAAATTATTAAAAGATTTATCAGAAGGAAATCAAAATATTTATGTTTTTCTCGAAACTCCAGAATTTGGAAATATTATTGATAAGAGAAAAGATATTTTCAGATCACAACTTGAAGAAGAAAAAATTAAAGCACAGCTGATTAGTAACACTAGCTGGGAGGAACTGATTATGAAAGGGGAATCTCATCCATTATTTCAAGGAAATGTAGGTTTTTTAATTAATGATTTACCTGATTTACAATTATTTAAAAAAAGAATTGAAAATGCATTGCATTTGTTTGATAGTACGGGGGCAAGCAAAGCAATAGGAAAAAATCATCAATTATTTAGATACTTGATAAGTAAGTTTTCTTTCTGGAGACAAATTCAAAATTTTATATATAGCGATTCAGATAGTAATTGGCGATTAATTTTGCGAAGAAATAATGAATACCAAAACAATTTGATTATAACCGAATTATGTTCGTTTGAATCAATAGATAAAATAAAAGAAATCATTACAGAGAACTTATCAGTTGAGTCTTCTGTTGAAGGTTGGAGTGAGTATGCAAATAAACAAGTTAGAAAAACGCATACAAATCTTTATTTTGATGTTGACTTTTTTGCTTGGATTCAAGCAACAGGTTCAAACAAGATTAAATGGTTACAAGACCGTATTTATATTATTAGACCAGGTGCATGGTATGATAAAGTTATGATTGATTGCTTTAGAAATGAATTAATAGCTCTAGCTTTAACTCAATTTAAGCTTAAATCAGATGGAAAAAAATGTGGTAGCAGTAATTTTTTCAAGGAAGAATCAGTCGTTTTTATGAAAAATATTGATGAGCGTGTTTTTACAATTATTTTTGGAGCTAATGGGTTTTTAACTATTAATGAGAAAATTCATGAAGATTGGGTACCTTTTATTTCAACAGATTATTCTAAAATAAATAACGTTGATGAAGTTAATATTTTTATTGATAAATTTAAAAATGGAATAAAATCAAATAGTGATAAAGAACTAATTAAATTATTGGAATGAGTTGTGAATATTCATGAGATATGTTAATCATAATATCTTGCTTGTATGGAACTAATTGATTACAAGATCATTACTGTTTTAGGATAGTTTATTGTTTTTAAAACATTGTTTTTGTCGGACACATTTTGTCTGAGTAATATTCTATCTTAGCAAAAGATAAAAATAAAAATATGGCAAAAGTTGGATTTTATAAACGATACTTATACATCATAGACAGATTAAAATCTGTACCAAGCGACTTTCTGGATTTGAACAAATATGTGATGAACAGATTGGAAAGCGATGATATTGGTACTAATTTCGAGTTTTCTCTTCGTACTTTCGACAGAGATAAAAAAGACATTTTAGATTTATTTGGAATACAAATCCAATACAATCGTAAAGACAAAGTCTATTATATCGATGAGGAAATTGAAGATCCTTCAGTGTCAAGAATGGTAGAAGCTTTTTCTATCCATCAAGCGCTAAAGGAAGGAAATAAAATTAGCACAAGTATTTATTTGGAAAGCCGAAAAGCATCTGGAACCAACTTAATAAGTGGCATTTTATACGCCATTCAAAATAATTTTCAAATCTCATTTACACATACCAAATTTTGGGACATGGAAATTACCCAAAGAACAGTAAAACCTATTGCTATAAAAGAATCTCAACACCGTTGGTATTTAATTGCTCAAGATAATAAAGATGGTAGTATCAAGAATTTTGGTTTTGATAGAATTTCTGATTTAAGAATTTCAGACATCAAATTTAAACCAGTTGTTTTCGATGTTGAAAAAGCCTACAAACATGCTTTTGGGGTAGAATACTACGCACCAGAACAAAAAGTAGTGTTAGAATTTTCTTGGCAACAAGGAAACTACATCAAATCATTCCCTTTACATGGTTCGCAAAAAATAATTACTGATAACCAAGAAAAATTAGTAGTCCAATTGTTAATTCATCCAACCAACGATTTTATTATGGAGTTAATGCGATTTGGAGCTGAAGTTAAAGTTGTTGAACCAGAAGTATTACGAAATAGTATTAAAGATAGAGTTACAAATATGATAAAACTATATAAATAAGATGAATTCTTTTACAGCCATAGATTTTGAAACGGCTCAAGGCTACCGTTGGAGTATTTGTCAAGTAGGACTTATTAGAGTTGAAAATGGTATCATTACTAAGGAATTAGATATTTTAGTTCAACCACCAAATAATTATTACTGGGCCAATTTTACTACAATACATGGTATTTCAGCAAAAGACACTCGCTCCTCTCCAGCTTTTAACCAAGTTTGGCATCAAATAGAGCCTTATATTAAAGACCAAAATATAATTGCTCACAATGGTTTTGGCTTTGATTTCCCTGTTTTGAGTAAAACACTAGAATATTATAATATGCCAACACCTGAGTATAATAAATTTTGTACTTATAAAATATATAAATCAAATTTGGCTAACTTATGCCAATTACATAACATTCCGCTCAATCATCATGATGCTTTGAGCGATGCGAGAGCTTGTGCAAAACTATTTTTACTCCATTTGGAATCTAATTGATGAAACCATGAAATTCGTAATCATTTCTGACACCCACGGACAACATAAAAACTTGACCTTACCAAAAGGGGATGTTCTAATTCATGCTGGTGATGTTAGCATAAGAGGTGAAGAAAAAGAATGTATAGACTTTTTAAATTGGTTTAGTGAATGTGACTTCAAATACAAAATTTTCATAGCCGGTAACCACGATTTCTTTTTTGAAAAAACACCTGAAAATATATTGGAAAAACTAATACCTGAAAATGTAATTTATTTATGTGATAGTGGCGTTGAAATTGAAAATATCAAAATTTGGGGTTCTCCAATAACTCCCAACTTTTTCAATTTGGCATTTAATAGTGGCCGTGGAGAATCCATAGCCAAACATTGGGAACTAATACCGTCAGACACTGACATTTTAATTACACACGGACCAGTATTTGGTAAATTAGATAAAACGAAACGAGGAGAAAATGTTGGATGTGAGGATTTATTAAATACTATTGACAAAATAAAACCAAAAGTACATATATGCGGACACATTCATGAAGCATACGGACAAATAAATACTTCAACAACAAATTTTATAAACGCTTCCGTACTTGATGAAAAGTATAAACTAAAAAACGCACCTATAACATTTGAAATGTAAACATCCATAAATAAATCAAAAATATAAAACGACACTTTTTTTGAGTGTCGTTTTTTTTTATGAAAAATTCACACTGACGTCTATTGTCTGACACTCCAAATAATTTTGTGCAAAATAAATTTAAAAACAAAATTATGGGACTTATCCTTTCAGAAACAATAATTATAGATTTTAAAAATATAATTAATAATAGTGATACTATTTTCATCGGCACATCAGTTGCATCAGGAAATCATAGAGCTGAAAAAGCTGTTAAAATGGCCTTGCTTTCTCCTTTACATAAAGACGCTACAATTACAAATAGTGAAAACATCTTAGTGTTAATTACTATTGGTTTAGATGAAATAACCATAACTGAAGTAAGTAAAATTTGTGATTATATTCAGCAGGAATCAACGAACAAGCCAAATATAATTATGAATATTACCGAAGACATCAATTTAGAAAATACCATTGGAATTACAATAATTGCCACTGGTTTCAAAAGTAAAATAAATTTAACGGAGATGAATAACTCTTAAATTTCAACTGCCGTACTTTGTCTGACACTCCAATTATTTTTGTCCTATAACAATTAAAAAACAAAATTATGGGACAAATGATCCAATTAGATGATGAATTAATTCGCATCAACACTTCAAAAAACTGTATTGAATATTCAAACAACAACGGCAGAAGCTGGCACAACAGAAGCAACGCCTCTTCGATGATGGGAACAATGCAAGACTTAATTAATAATGGAAAAGAATTACTTGTAACCACATCAAAAGGGCTGTATTATTCCTCAAACAAAGGCAGATCTTGGCATAAAAGAAGCTAATTAATATGATAGTCTATTACTGCTTTTTGGAGGTTTTTGATGAAGAATTAGGTAAATGGGAACATATTAACAATCTTAATCAGCAACCTGAAGATTTACATTATGGTCAGTTTTTTACAGAAATTGATAGGGAAAGTTTGTTTTTCTTTTTTCAAGATTTAGAAAACCAACAGGAAGCAGTACTTCTTCCAAAATGGAAAGGCTTACCAAAGGATGCATCGAATTATGTCTTGAAAAATTATATTCATCTAGTTGAAGAAGTCCAATTTTGTAATGCAGTCTCTTATTTCCATCTTAACGAACTCTCAGATTTTGAATACGATAACAACTTTAACTTGTACAAACTACCTAAATGGGAATACAAAAACTATAAGCAGTATAGTTATGAAGACAAGCAGATTAATCGCCAAAAACCAATTTCGTATAGAAATTATTTAGGAAATTCATTTTTTGAAGTCTTAAGTTATCTTAAACAATTTGAACGTTTTGGCAAGTGTAGAATAATTTATTTTGCGGATACTAATGATAGATGGCATAATAACATAATTGAACCAGAACCTTACTTTAAAAAACATCATCGAACAGAAATTGACATAGATATAACAGAAGATGATTATGGTAGAATTGATTTGACAAATCATTTAATATTGAGTCTTTTTATTGAAACAAATACAACATTGGAACATGAAGAAGTTGTAGAAAAAATAGAAAATTTGGGAATTCAAATCAGAGATCTTTTTTTAAATTATTTAAATGAAATAATTCCGTTACAAGAATATAATATAAATAATGCTAGACTAACCCAACGATTTTGGATTTTAGAAAAGCTTTTTGCTTTTGGGTATCATAATGGAGAAGTTAATAATGAATCTATAGGAGATTTTTGTGGAGATTCTCCAATTTTTAATGATGGTAGTATTGAAGCAATAGAACATTTTTTAATGTATACATCCGATACTGAAATTGAAGTGGATTGTGGACGTTATGCGTTTAAGAACCTATTTGAATATGAAAAATTCAAATTAATCTTACGTGGATTTTGCGAAAAATGGGAACAAGAAATACAAATACTATCGTGGTTGTTTGTAAGTATCAAAAAAATAGATAATCATGAAAAATTGTTGTTGGAGCTTAAAGAAAAATTGAAATCTGAAATAATTTTATGTAAGCAATTATCTTTTTAACCGACACATTTTGGCAGTATTGACATCTAAATTTGTGACTTAGATATTTAAGATATGATACACAATTTTCAAGAATTACTAATTTTAGTAAACCATTGTAGCAATCAAATTGATAGCCTTAAATCCGAAATAAAATACGCCGAATGGAAATCCGATTTCAAAAAGATTGCAGAATTAGAAGCAAAGAAAATATCACTTCAAAAAAGAATTAAAAAATATATCAATACCTATAAGTCTAAAATAGAAAACAATTATTTAGAAAGTAGAATTTTCGAAAATAGGCTAACTATCCTCGAAAATATTTGCCAATTAAAAAACAAAAGTCATGAAGGAAATAATCTATTGCGTTGAAATCCTAAAGCAAAAACATGAATTTTTAAACAGAGACAGAAAGTTTTACTTTAAGATGCAACGATTTGTAGAATGCAGTTTTCTGAGGGATACTGAAAAACAGATTGAAGTAGTAATAAAAAAACTATTGGGAGAATGTAAAATTATAATAGTGAATTCTGATGACGAAGTAAATAGTGAATTATTAACCCGTTACAATACATTAATTAATTATTTTGATTTGGACTTTGATATAAAAAAAGCAAAATTGGAAATACAGTTATCCATTCAAAAAAAGAATCTTAATTCAATATCGGCCTTTTTTAATTTCCAAATTGCAAATCAAATACGAGAGGAAATAAAAGAAACAGAAAAAGAATTAATGGAAATCAAAGCTTTAATAAAAGGAGAAAATCTATAACACTCAATTAAAAAATAGAGTTGAATAAAATAAATCAAGTGACAACAAGTAAACTTAAAATAAACCTTTTAGGAGAAGCCTGGATTCTAAAACAATTAGTATTTTCCAATGAGCTTTTACATACTTTTAAGGAAGTCGCTGCAAGAATGAAACAACCTTTGATAGAAGTTTTAATAGATCCTTTCTTTTATCATTATCTCAAAAACAAAACCATTCAATCTATTGATGATTTACAAGGAAACTCAATAGAGGGACTTATTAATTCACCAAAAAATCAAATAGAAATTTGGTATAAAAATAAAAAGGTTCAAAAATTAAAAATCAATGATTTAAACGAAGAATTACTTTTGTTTCCATTGTACAACACAACAATAAAAAAGACAAATCTTAATTTAGAAAAAGGTATTTATATTGAGCAAAAAGAAATCGGTTTAATTGGTAGTTTTGAAATTAACACTGACAACTTCAATATTGATAATTTAGAATTTCAGTTAATCCAAGCAAACGAACAAACTATTTTGGAAAACTTGGTTTATAAGAATCAAGTTTTAGTTTGTAAGAAGAAAGACTCTTTAATTACTTTTCAGAATTGTTTTGAAATTGTATAGGGTGTATAAAGATCAATGGGAATGAAAAAAACTTTCAAAAATCATTCATTGCTAGTTTAGATTAGGCTATTATCTTTAAGATTTAAATTAAATTTGTATATATTTATTAATATTAACCTGTTGCAGCCATCCAGTTGTTTACTTATAATAAAACATGAAAAAAATTAAGATTATTACTTTTATAACACTATTGTTTCTAATCAGTTGTAAATCAAATGATGAACATGTAAAGCATTCTTATATTGATAAAGAATTAAAATTAAGTATAGATTCCTATATTGAAGATTCAGTTGACGGTTTCAGTAAAGAATTAGAAAACAATGGTGGCTTTTTTATGTGGAAAAATTACAGGGATTATTTAGGTTTAGGTGACATTGGATTTAAGAAACGTATACAAAATGAATGGAATAAAGCATACGACAATGAAACATTAGAACTATTTATTAACACCCAGTTAGCCAAAAAGTATGGAAAATCTAATTTACATATAGACAAAAGTGTATCTGAGATTAGCAATTATAATTATATCCTTCTTTTTCCATTTTTAACAATTGTGATGGAAGAAATAACTCTATTACTAATGCTTTTTTTTATAATTGAATTCATCGTTATACCCTATATTGCTAAAAGAACATTGCCTAGAGAGTATACAACTAACAATTTTTGGTCTAGTTTAGTTTTGAGCTTTTTATCTAGTGCAGAACGTCAAAATAGAATTAATGTAAGAGTCGCTAAGTTTAGAAAATTTTTCAATTATATTTTAATTGTCATAATGTTTGTTTTTACCATCTTTTGTTTTGATTTTAATGAGTCATTAAATCAAACGTTAAAAACCAATGTTAAAAAAAATATTTTAGAAAATATAAATTTTAAAATTTCAGAGCAATTAAACAAATAGAACTAATTTATGGATACACTTTTAAAATATATAACAATTATTTTTATTTTACTTGTTTCATGTAAAAAGACAACTACAGAAATTTCAGAAAATACGATTCTTAAAACTTCTAAAACGATTAATTTAGTTTCTGAAAAATCTGTTATTTCTACAATTATCAATCCAAAACGTAATTATAACCGAACTGCTATTAATAAAGTGTTTGATATAAAAAAAAGAGAAATGCATGCTAAAGCACTTAAACGTGGTTATAATGAAAATATTAAAAATGCAGTTTTCACAGATGGTTATACAGGAAAACGTCTATTAGGCGGAACCAAATATGAATATGATCATGTTCGCTCCGCTGAATATATTTACAATAAATACAAATCTATTCTAACAGACGATGAAATTGCTCAAGTAGTAAATTGTAATGAAAACATAATAACAACTTCAACCAAAATTAATCGAGCTAAAGGTAAAAGGCCTTTAGAAAACCTATTAGATAATATTAATAGGAAAGAAGAACTTGGAATAAATTTAAAATTAGCTATTCAAACTTTAAAAAATGCAGATAAAGGAATTCAAAGAAAAATACGTGAAATATTACTTGATAGATAGTATTCTCCAAAGACTAGTTTTTAAACTTAAAACAAGTGTTTCTATTCAAATATAAAAATGTTCAGTACATTTATACAACTAACTATAAACCTAATGAAATACACTATTATCATCTTATTATTATTTTCTAAATGTTGTTTAAGTCAAAATGGTGAAAAAACTACAGTTTCGAATGAAACAAACAAAAGTATTATAATTGAATATTTAGAACCAATTGAAAATTATAATGTAAAAATTAATTGGACACTTATTGATAGTATTCCAGAAAGAAAAAAAATAATTGGACCTGCAACAGTAGAAATCAAAAGGTTGTCAGATAATAAAATTTTTAAAGTAAATTATGAGAATTACTCAATAACTGATAGCATTTATAGTGAGAAAATTTTTAAAAGTTATGTAAATAATAGTCTTCCAAATATTTTACAATTAACTTACGATAATGAAGAATCAAATTTCTTTTTTAAAGACATAAATTTCGATAATAAAGAAGAATTAATAATAATTGAAACTGATTTTGAAGTTGAATTTAAAACAGATAATTATAAAATTTTTGAATTCGGATTTGATAAACTCATAGAAGTAGAAGATTTTCCAATTGAGGCACTTGATTGGAGTGGTGAAATTGATTACATTAAAAAGGAACTTATTGTGAGAGATTATCTTAACTGTTGTGATTATAATGCTGATTTTTATAAATATGAAAGCAACAATCCGGAAAAATTTATATACTATAAATCTGAAGAACATAAAGTAGATCCTATTACTGAAGATGAAGAAATTACTATAAAAGAGAAAGGTAAAAATGATGTAATAATTTTCAAAAAGAAACAATAATTTATGTGTTTCCATTCCAAGTAAACCTAGAAGTTGAATACCGTTTCAAAGAAAGAATTTATAATTTATTAGAATTTAAAATTCTGTAAATAAACGATGTTTAATAATCCTAAATGATTTCTAGGAATGATTTAGGATGAATTGTAAATTAGAAAATTAAAATCACTTCAAAATATTTGGATAACTCGTTTTCGTAATAAACATTTATTAATAAAATTAATACTAATAATATATTTTTAAGGAATAATTAATAGTTGTATATTCGCATTAACCTTTTTAAATGAGTTTTTTTAATTTTAGAAAATCCACCTCCAAAGTGGATTTTTGAGTTTTATAAAAAAATGTAAATGAATCATTATTTTAAAAACTTAAATAAAACAAGTCAAAAATTAGTGAGTAAAAAAGTGAGTAAATCATAAAAAAATCATTAATTATTTGATATGTAGATAGTTAAAATGTTTTACACTAAAACTCCGACTTTTAACATAAAAATAAATTTCATCAAAAATAGTAATTAAATAATAAAAATTTCGATTTGCTTTTTGAAATTTTAAATCTAATTTTACATCAATAATTTATGAATACAATTGAA
>JACCDZ011486269.1_pt1 | contig 49001 bp, 44 predicted proteins | sample 7449551 | NCBI WGS metagenome assembly JACCDZ01 (sample SAMN15323452, study PRJNA562643) | freshwater metagenome | isolation source: river surface water | place: USA:Blue River Watershed | collected 2017-08-18
CATCTATGAGGCGGTGCAGAAGAACAATGCCAATTCCGGCGGCAATGTGCTGGAACGGCATGCGGAACGCGCCATTGTGCGAGGGTTGGGACTCATCAAAACACTGCCCGACATTGAGCGCATCGTCGTCAAGGAAGCAGGCGGGGTTCCTGTGTTCGTCCGTGATGTGGCGGAGGTGCGTATCGGTCATGCGGTGCGCCATGGCGCGGCCCTTTTGAACGGCGAGCGCGAGGTGGTGGCGGGCACGGTGCTGATGCTGCGCGGGGGCAATGCGCGTGAAGTCGTCCAGGCTGTGAAACGCCGGATCCAGACGATTCAGCAGGACGGGTTGTTGTCCGAAGGCCTCACGATCATCCCATTTTATGACCGGATCGAGCTCGTGACGGCGGCCATCAATACCGTGCGCGATGCGTTGGTCGAGGGCATCGTCCTGGTGACCATTGTGTTTTTCCTGTTTCTGGGCCACGTGCGAAGCGCGATCGTCGTCACTGTCTCTCTCCTGGTCACCCCGCTGATGACGTTCCTGGTGATGCAGCGCGTGGGGCTCTCCGCCAACCTCATGACATTGGGTGGCTTGGCGATCGGGATCGGTGAAATTGCCGACGGATCGCTGGTCGTGGTGGAGAACGTCTATCGCCATCTCTCCGAAAATCATCTGCATCAGCGGTCCCGGCTGGAGGTGATTTTCCGGGCCACCAGCGAAGTGGGGCGGCCGATTGTCTTCGGGATCCTGATCATCAGCGTCGTCTTCCTTCCCCTCATGACTCTGCACGGTATGGAAGGGAAAATGTTCGCCCCGTTGGCCTATACGCTGGTGATTTCGTTGTTGGTGTCGGTGATCGTCACCTTGACCCTGTCCCCGGTTCTGGCCTCTCTCCTCTTGCGCGGGGATCATCCGGAGGAAACCCGGCTCACCCGGTGGATGAAGGCCCGCTATCAGCCGGTGCTCCAGTGGACACTCGACCATCGGGGCCCGGTGTTGTTGGGATCGACGGCGGTGGTGTTGGGGAGTCTGAGCCTGTTGCCGTTCGTGGGGCGGGAATTCATTCCGATTCTGGAGGAGGGGGCGTTGACGCCGCAAATTGTGCGGTTGCCGAGTGTCTCGTTGCCGGAGTCGATTGCGATTGAGAAACAGACCCAGAAGGTCATGTTGGAGTTCCCGGAAGTGCAGATGTCAGTGAGCAAAATCGGGCGCCCTGACATTGCCGTCGGTCCGGAGGAACCGAATGAGAGCGACCCGATCGTGACGCTGCGTCCACGAAGCACCTGGACCACGGCGCAGACGCAATCGGGACTGGTCGATGCGATCAGGCGGCGTCTTGCAGAAATTCCCGGTATCTCCGTTCTGATGAGCCAGCCGATTCAGGAACGGGTCGATGAGTTGATCTCCGGCATCCGGACTGAATGCGCCATCAAGTTGTTCGGGGACGATCTCGACGTGCTGTATCAGAACGCCGAAGCCAGTGCCGCCCTGATGCGAACCGTGGAAGGCGTGAAAGACGTGAAGGTCGAACAGGTCGCCGGGCAGCCGTACCTGACGGTCGATATTGACCGGGAGAAGATCGCTCGATACGGAATCAATGTCGCGGATGTGCAGGACATCATCACGACCGCAGTCGGCGGCAAACCTGCGACGCAGGTGTATGAAGGCGAGCGGCGGTTCCAGTTGATCCTCCGGTTCCCGGAGCCCTATCGCAACAGTGTCGGAGCGATCGGTGATATCCGGGTGTGGTCGGCTTCCGGTGCGCCGATCCCCTTGAGCGAGTTGGCCCGGATCGAGATGCGGGAAGGCCCGGCCCGGATCAGCCGCGAACAGGCGAAGCGGCGGATCTACATCGGGTTCAATGTCGTGGGGCGTGATATCGGCGGTGTCGTCGATGAAGGCCGGAAGCGGTTGGCCGCTCAGGTTCGATTGCCGCAAGGCTATACGGTGGCCTGGGGCGGCGCGTTTGAGAATATGGAACGGGCCAACGCGCGGTTGCTGCTGGTGGTGCCGGTCACGCTCGGGTTAGTGTTTTTTCTGCTCTTCTGGGCGTTTCATTCCCTGCGCTACGCCGGTTTGATCATTTTGAACCTGCCGTTCGCGCTGATCGGCGGTGTCGTGTCGTTGTGGCTCAGCGATCAGTACTTGAGCGTGCCCGCTTCGATCGGCTTCATCGAACTGTTCGGATTGGCGGTCGGCAACGGCATCGTGCTCGTTTCGTATATCAACCAGCTGCGGAATGAGGGGCAGCAGACGGAGGCGGCGATCATGACCGGCTGCGTCCTGCGACTCCGCCCGGTCGTGATGACGATGATGACGACCCTCCTGGGGCTCCTTCCGCTGGTGCTGGCGCAGGGGATCGGCGCCGAAGTGCAGCGACCGTTGGCGACCGTGGTAGTCGGAGGCCTGTTCACCTCGACGGCGCTGACGCTGCTGGTCCTGCCGGCCTTGTATCGCACCTTCGCCGAACGGGAGATTGCGAAGGAACATGCTCCGGAGTGGGTGTGAGAGCGGATGCATGGCATCATGTTGAACGGACAATCCTTCTGGGCCTTTTCTCCGGATGAACTGCTGCGTAAATTGTCTGTCACGCGAGAGGGGTTGTCCACGGCCGAGGCAGCGCGGCGGCAGGCAGCCTGTGCGTCAACCAGGCTCAAACCCCGGCGGGATACCCAGCCGCTCCGGCTTCTGCTGGTGCAGTTTCGAAGTCCCATTATCCTCATTCTGCTCTTCGCCTCCGGCGTGTCATTCTTTCTGGCAGAACGCAGCGATGCGCTGATTATCCTGGGCATCATTCTGACCAGCGCGCTGTTGAGTTGCTGGCATGAATACAGCGCCGCACGGGCCGTGGCCGGGCTGCTGGCGCTTGTGCAAATCACGGCTCGGGCCTGGCGGGACGGTGAGGTGCGCGAAGTGCCGGCCGACCACATTGTGCCGGGCGATATCGTTGAACTGTCCGCCGGATCGAGCCTGCCCGGCGATGCATTGGTCCTGGATGCGAAGGACCTGTTCGTCGATGAGGCGACGTTGACGGGGGAGACGTATCCGGTGGAGAAATCGGCGGCGACACTTGCCGCCGACGCGCCGTTGTCAAAACGAACCAATAGTCTCTTTCTGGGGACCCATGTGGTGAGCGGGCAGGCCCGGGTCGTCATCGTGGCGGTGGGAAAGGCGACGGCATTCGGCCGCATTGCTCATCGGATGGCGGTGAGGGCACCTGAAACGGAGTTCGAGCGAGGGGTGCGGCGATTCGGCTATTTGTTGCTCGAAGTGACCCTCCTCCTGGTGTTCGCCATCTTTGCCGTCAACGTATATCTTGAGCGGCCGGTCCTCGAATCCTTCCTCTTTTCCATGGCGTTGGCCGTCGGACTGACCCCGCAGTTGCTGCCGGCCATCATCAGCGTGAACCTCTCGCACGGCGCGAAGCGCATGGCCCAACGGAACGTCGTCGTCAAGCGCCTGGCATCGATTGAAAACTTCGGCAGCATGAATGTGTTGTGTTCCGACAAGACCGGCACCTTGACGGAGGGCTCCATGCGGCTCCATGCCGCCCTGAATCCGGAGGGTCAGCCCAGCGAGCGGGTATTGTGCCTCGGTCATGTGAACGCGATGTTCGAAACCGGGTTTCCGAATCCATTGGATGAAGCCCTGCGCCGGCACCGTTCTTTCGATCTCACCGGCTACCGCAAGCTGGAAGAAGAGCCGTACGATTTTGTTCGCAAGCGGCTCTCGGTTCTGGTGGCGACTCCGCAGACCCATCTTCTGATTACCAAAGGCGCCGTCGAGAGTATGCTGGCGGTCTGTCTTCACGCGGAGCAGGGCGACGGCGCCCTTATGCCGATTGATCGGGTGCGTGATTCCGTCAGGGAGCAGGTTCGTGTTCTCAGCGGGCAAGGATTCCGCACACTCGGACTGGCCTGCCGGGACATGGGCACCATCGACCGTGTCTCCAAGGAGCATGAAGCGGGGATGACGTTCCTGGGATTGCTGGTGTTCGTCGATCCCCCGAAGACCGGCATCGCCGACACCATTGCGATACTCAAGCGGCTGGGGGTGTCCTTAAAAATGGTGACGGGGGATCAGGCGCTGGTGGCGGCCCATGTGGGGCGCCAAGTCGGCTTGGCGAATCCGCGGCTCGTGACCGGCAGTGATTTGCGCAGCATGAGTGACGATGCGCTTCGGGCGCGGGCCAACGAGGCGGATATTTTCGCGGAAATCGAACCGAATCAAAAAGAACGCATTATTCTTGCGCTGCGCCGCTCGGGCAACGTGGTCGGGTACCTGGGCGACGGCATCAACGATGCGCCGGCGCTGCACGCCGCGGACGTCGGTATTTCGGTGGATAGCGCCGTCGATGTCGCCAAGGAAGCCGCCGATCTTGTATTGCTGGAACATGATTTGAGCGTGTTGGTGGAAGGCGTCCGGGAGGGGCGGCGGACCTTTGCGAACACCCTGAAATATGTGTTCATGGCGACCAGCGCGAATTTCGGCAATATGTTCAGCATGGCCGGCGCGTCGCTGTTTCTGCCCTTCCTGCCGTTACTGCCCAAGCAAATCCTGCTGACGAATGTGCTGACGGACATTCCTGAAATGACGATTGCCACCGACCATGTCGATCCCGAACTGATCGATCGGCCCCGCCAGTGGGACATTCCGTTTATTCGACGATTCATGCTGACCTTCGGGTTCGTGAGTTCTCTCTTCGACTACCTTACCTTCGGCGTATTGTTGCTGCTGTTGCATGCCACGACCGGCCAGTTCCGCACCGGCTGGTTTGTCGAGTCTGTGCTCTCGGCGTCGCTGATCGTGCTCGTGATTCGCACGCGCCGGCCCTGCGTGACCAGCCGTCCTTCTGCTGCGTTGCTCCTCTCGACGATGCTGATCGGACTGGTGACGATCGCGTTGCCGGTGACGCCTGCCGGGGCGTTTCTGGGATTTGAATCCCTGCCGCTGCTCTTCTGGGTCGCGCTGATCGGCATTCTCCTGGCCTATGTCGTGGCGGCTGAATGGGCGAAGAAGGGATTCTACCGGCACGTGAACAACGGCCGCTGAGCGGGCTACGGAGAGAGGTTCCAGAATTCCTACGCTCCGCTTCCCTGCAATCGATCATCTCCTTGACTGTTCGTGCTGATGTAGTACAACCAAAAGGAGGAGTTCGCCCCGTTATTCTTCACGCTCCAATCCGCACGAGGACGCCCATGCCCGGTTCTCCGCAGCCGCCGAACGCTTTCTCCTATGATCCGCAGGTGCTGCTGAATTCGCAGCCGGTGATCGTGACGGTGATCGATCCCGCCGACCATTCCGTGCAGTTTCAAAATCAGACTGGGCTGGACGCCTTCGGCGATATGGCCGGTTCCCGCTGTTATGAAAAAATTGCCGGAAAGGCGGCTCCCTGTGAGTTCTGCCGCATGCCCGAAGCCCTGGCTCGGGAGGGAGTCGTGTCGGAGCAGGTGGAGATGCCGAACGGGAAGCATCTCCAGATCCATTGGGCCAAGGCCTCGACGAAGGACGGGCGCGTGCATGTCGTTGAAACGATCGTCGATCTGACGAAGCGCAAGCAGGACGAGCAAAGTCTACGCCAGTCGCAGAAGATGGAGGCCCTGGGGCGGTTGGCGGCCGGCATCGCGCATGATTTCAACAATCTGCTCATGGTCGTCATCGGCCATGCGCAGCGGGTCGCGCAGCAACTGGGGTCGCATCCGTTGCACCATGAAGTGGAAATGATCGGGCAGGCCGGCACTCGAGCCGCGGCGCTGACGAAAAAGTTGCTGACCTTCAGTCGGCGGCAGGTGTTGGAGCAACGGGATGTCCCCCTCAATACCCTGATTCGCGACATGGAAGACATTTTGCGCCGTCTGATCGGGGAACAGATTCAGACGGTGATGGTGCTCGATCCTCAAGCCGGGCATGTGTTGGGGGATTCTGTGCAGATTGAACAGGTTCTACTCAATTTGGCGCTCAACGCCCGGGATGCCATGGTTGAAGGGGGCATTCTGACGATCGAGACGGGCAATGCCGATCTGGACGAGACCTATGCGTACACCCACCCCGGAGCGGTTCCCGGACGCTACGTCACACTCGTGGTCGAGGATACCGGATGCGGGATCGATGCAGAGACCCTAGCCCATATTTTCGAGCCGTTTTTCAGCACGAAGGGATTGGAGAAGGGAACCGGATTGGGGTTGGCCACCGTCTATGGAATTGTGAAGGAGAGCCGCGGGTATATCGACGTGACCAGCCAGCCTGGACGAGGCTCGCGTTTTACGGTGATGTTGCCGCGCGTTCAGTCGCAGGCGTCGGAGGCCGAACAGGTGACGGCTGCGCGCGCGCTCCCGGCGGCCTGCGCGACTATTCTCCTGGTGGAAGACGACGAGGGTATCCGGCGCCTTGTCGCTGCGGTGCTGCGTGATCAGGGGTATGAAGTCCTGGCGGCGGCCGACGGCGTGGAGGCCTTGCAGATGTTGCAGCTTCGAAAGGGCGGCTGCGATCTGCTGATCACCGATGTGATCCTGCCGCGAATGAAAGCCTCGGTGCTGGCGCAGGGGGCAAGGACGATGTTTCCCGCGATCAAGGTGCTCTATATCTCCGGCTATGCCGGGGACATGTTGGTGTCGCACGGGGTGGATGCCCAAGCCGCCTATCTGCAAAAACCGTTTTTGCCCCAGACCATTATTGAGAAGGTGGCCGAATTCCTGCCGCCCGCCCGCCCGCGCTTATGATCCGTCCCGTTTGGACGGTACGGGCGAACTGCTCCGAGTGCCCCCCACATGCTTCTTGCCCACAGCGGCTCGATGCGCCAGCCGGCGGCTGGTCGGTGGGTGACGTGCGGCAGTTCTGTATGGCAACAGCAGTTGGTGGGCGATTGTCGGGGAAGGGATTGGTGTTTATTTCCAGGAGACGCCGGGGAGAGAGATAACCCGTTCTATCTCGGTTGTTGACTGGGCTTCCAGAAGCAGATCGTATACCATTTTCACGCGGGCCCGCGTCTCTGCCGAGAGCGCCAGGAATTCCACGCCGAACCCATCCTTGCCCGTCCAGGTGACGACGGCAGGTTTGATTTCGATAGGTTCGCTGCGATCGGGGAGCGAGATCCGCAATGTCAACCGCATTCCGCAGTGCACCTTGGCCTCAGCCTGCTGGATCCGGCAACCGCCCGGTGAAAAATCCCGCACGACCCCCTGGCTGCTTCCGCGCGGGCCCTGCAGCTCGATCGGCCGATTCATCTCCACTCGCATGTTCTTACGTTTTGACATTAATCATGTCCTTCCGTGACCTGCTGGCGGCACCGTCCAAGGCCCTGCTCAGATGGCCGGTTGCATGAGGGATTCTGTCAACATTCTAAATGCAGGATCCAACATGAGTCGTCCGAAGGAGACATCCTGACGAGGGTCCGGCATGGGGTCTCCCTCCTTGCGGCGACGAGAGTGTAAGAACGCGTCGTGAAGCGATTGCATCGCCTTGTCGCGGTCGTTCATGCCGGCATAGGCGCGGGCGAGATCATAGTGAAAAAATGGATTCGCAGGATCTTGCGAGAGGCCATAGTCGAATGTCGCTTTGGCTCGGGCAAGGTTTCCGGTTCTGCCGTATGCGACGCCCAAATTATGGATGAGGAGGCGCCAGAGAGACTTGTCCAGGGCGGGGTTCGCCTGTTCGAGCGCGACGGCCTGTTCATAGTGCGGGATCGCTTGTCTGAATTGTCCTTGCAGGTAGGGCGCGCTTCCTGCCCGAAAGTGATCGAGGCTGCTGGCTGCGGCAGCGGCGACGATCGTGAGGCTGTCCAGCACCTCCCGCAGTTGCGAGTCGTCTCCGGCCTTGGCGCCGGTCTTTGCCACATGGATGTCCGTATAGACGTTGTCTTTGCTGGCACAGGCAAAAAGGTGGAGGTGATCCGCCTGTTGGCCGCCGGTCTCGGGAAGCAGATATTCGAGGACGGGAAGGTGGTGGACCTCGTGTCGCGTCGGACCCGGGCTGAGATGCGCTGCGGCGCTCCGTGCGATACGTTCCAGATGGGCGAGGCAACCTTGTTCCGTGGCCTGGCCGGAGACCGCTTCCAATGTGACCGAGAGGCGTATGGCGGCGGCGTCGTTGGTGGCGAGGAAATAGCGCCGACTGTCCGGTTTGACGCCATCCGCCTGAACGCGATAGCCGGTAATATCGAGACTCACGGCCCAGGGCTTGTCGACGAGGGCGATGCTCGCCAGGCGTGGCGCGTCAGCCGCCAGGACAATACCGGCCGCCTGCGCGGCGAAGCCGAGCGCGCTTGCGAGAATCAGTCTTGTTGACGATGACATGACGTCTCCTTGCCCTTTTGCCTGTGGCGTGGATGTGGCGCAGTCACTGTAGTCTAACGTTCACTCATCGCCAGCCAAAGAAAAAGTACGAAACCAGCGTCGTGGCCGATCGAGAGCGGCCGGCGTGATCCTGTGGCGTGGTGCGACAGGGCGGAGTGATGTCTGTGGTGTTTGACTGCAGTGAGACTGATTCAGAGAGCGGGGTGGTCGGGTGACCTGTTCCAATGGCGTTATCTTCCGGCCGGTTGCCTTGCGGCCGAGATGGCAACCATCAAGGCTCGACCGGTACCGGCTTTGCATAGTGTTCGAGAAGAATGTATCTGTATTGTGGAAGCTGGCCTCCCGATCCTGAAAAAGAGGAGCGACGATGCGTGAACGATTCGTAAGTGGCCTCGGGGCGGGGGAACGCGCTCTGGGGCGGAAGGGGGCTGTCCTCTGTCTCTTGGCGGCGGCGGTGATATTGCCGGCGGGAGGACCGGCTCGCGCCCTGGTGCAAGTGCTTCCTGAGATGACCTTAACGCGCGAAGGCCGGACCATCACCGGTGCCAAGGCCGTTCGATCCGATCCCACGGTGCAGGAAATCTTGAAGGCCTTCGATCGTGCTGAGCAGGCCTTGGAGAAGCAGGAACTCGCTCCGCTGATGCAGTTTTATGCGCCAGACTACAACTATCACGGACTGCATGTGGCGGATGTTGAGCGCATCTGGGGCGAGGTATTCGCACACTACCGGGCGTTATCTTCGACGCACCTCTTTTCCGAGATGAAGGTCGTGCAGACCGGGGAAGGGCTGCGCGCTGAATTGACCTGCACCGGAGGCCTCTACGGTACCGAGGCACAATCCGGCGTTCGCATCACGCTGGATAGTTGGTTTCGGGAAGTCCACTATCTCGTGCGGGATAAGCAGGGGTGGCGGTTTCTCGGGAATCGAGGTGACGCGCCGCGCTCGGCGCCCTTCTCCTCCTCCCCGCACCATCCGCTCTTTTGAGTGATCTGGTGTAGGCGATCAGGCTGCTGCCGCGGAGGCGGCGGTGGCGGCGCTGCTGAGCAGTTTCTTGACGCTGGCATGGGCCAGCACGACATCCGGTGTCCGCTGCAGGGCTTCGTAGTAGCTGCGTTCAAACCCGTCGCCCTCTTCGGAGGGGCGTAACATCTGGCGAGCTTCCGACAGCAAGTCCTGCGCAGCCTCAATCGTCGTGTCCTCGTGATCTTCGAGCACGACATCGATGCGAACGACGAGATGCGACAAGGGGTGAAGCCAGGCGAACCAGGGGTCGTTCATGACGAGCTGCAGCAGCTGCCCAGCCGAGGAGATGCGCCCATAGATGCGTTCATAGGTGAGTTGTTCGGAGACGATCAGGGACTTGTGCAGGCCGAGAAGGCCGTGGCGGAGGTCCTTGAGGCTGCGACGAAGATTGTCCGGAATCGGATTCGGAGACGACCAGGAGGACCGTGTCATATATCACCAATCCTAACCAATCCACAGCTTCAAGCGACGGCCGTTCCCACCACAGGAATGATGCCCTCTGCCGGGCCACCCTCCGTCCTTCGTGGATACTGTATCGGCTGGTTTGCGCCGGGATTGAGTCCCCGGCCGGTTGAACAGAAGAAATTTTTCCTGGCTCCCCTCGTAGGCTCGAGGCAGGAATGGTTTTTCCTCTGGAAGATGAATCGCTTAACGGCACAATGCACATAAGAAATCCCTGTACCTAGGAAATCGGCACTGCAGCGCGGTGAAGAGGTCGGAGGGCATGGTCGAACAGCAACAGAATGTTCAGCCCCGATGGTATGCACGGTCAGATGATGACCTTGGGCGCGAGTTGGGCGTCGTCCTGGCCGAAGGACTGGGCGAGGACGAAGCGACGCGCCGCCTTACCATTCATGGTCGAAATGAGCTGCCTGAAGCCCCGCCCCCGTCCCCCTGGCGCATTCTGGGCGCGCAATTTACCAGCCTGATCATCTGGGTGCTGATCGGCGCCGCTCTTGTATCGGGGCTGCTCGGCGAATGGGTCGATGCCGGGGCCATTCTCGCCATTGTGCTGTTGAACGGCCTGCTGGGGTTTATGCAGGAGTATCGGGCGGAACAATCGCTGGCCGCGCTCAAAACGTTGGCCGTCACCTATGCCCTGGTGGTTCGGGAGGGCGCGCGGCGCACCCTGTCTTCAACGGAACTGGTTCCCGGCGACATCATCGAAGTGGAGGCGGGAGACCATGTTCCTGCGGATGCGCGACTCATTCAGGCCGCTGCCCTACGCACACAGGAAGCCGCCCTGACCGGAGAATCCACGCCCGTTGAAAAAATCCGCGCGGTATTGCCCGACAGCGACCTGCCGCTGGCCGATCAGCGGAACATGATCTTTATGGGCACCACCGTCACGGGCGGCAAAGGTCGCGCGGTCATCGTCGCAACCGGTAGCGGAACCGAGCTGGGTCGCATTGCGACCTTGATGACGGCGGTCCCCGTCGAGCCGACGCCGCTTCAGCGGCGGTTGGAGCAGTTCGGCCATGTGCTCTTATTGCTCTCTCTGGGGATTGTGGTCGTGGTGTTCGGGCTGGGACTGTGGCGGGGCGAGCCGCTGTTCGACATGTTTCTCACCGCCGTGAGTCTGGCGGTCGCGGCCATTCCGGAAGGTCTGCCGGCGATCGTGACGACCACGCTGGCGTTGGGCGTGATGCGCATGGTGAGCCGCCATGCGCTCATCCGCCGCTTGCCGGCCGTCGAGACCTTGGGCGCGGCAACCGTGATCTGTACGGACAAGACCGGAACTCTGACCAAGAACGAAATGACGGTCACGCGCCTGGCCGTCGATGGCCTTGTCTTCGATGTGACAGGGGACGGGTACGCGCCGACGGGGGAGATCATCGGCGGTGATCCTCGCAAGGGAGGGTTGCGGGATCTTCTCTGGAGCGCGTTGTTATGCAATGACGCGTCGTTAAAACCAGGCGATGGCAGTTGGACGGTGGTGGGAGATCCGACGGAGGGGGCGTTGCTTGTCGCGGGCGGCAAGGCTGGATGGCGCAAAGAAGATCTGGAACGAGCGCAGCCCCTGCTGGGAGAAATTCCGTTCGACTCGGAACGCAAGATGATGACCATGGTCCGCCGATCGGACAGGCGGGCCGTGGCCTATGTGAAAGGCGCGCCGGACGTGCTGCTCGGCCGCTGTGACGACTATATGACGATCGCGGGTGAGGTGCGGCCGCTCACTGATTCAATGCGCGGGTCGATTGTGTCGGTCAATCGACAGTTCGCGCAACAGGCCCTTCGAGTGGTCGCGCTGGCGCAGCGGCCGCTCGATGCGGAGCCGATCCTGTTCGAGTCGGAGGCCGTAGAGCGGCGGTTGGTGTTCTTGGGATTGGCCGCCATGAAAGATCCGCTGCGTGCCGAAGCCAAACAGGCTGTCGAGCTGTGCCGGTCGGCGGGGATCGTGACGGTGATGATTACCGGCGACCATAAGGAGACTGCCCTGGCCATCGCGCGTGAGGCGGGTTTTGCGAGCGATCCAACGCAGGCCCTGTCAGGCCTTGAGCTGAATGCGCTCACCGACACTGAGCTGGCGGCACGCGTTCGAAACCTGTCCGTGTATGCGCGGGTGTCGGCGGAACACAAGCTTCGCATCGTCAGGGCCTGGCGCACGCAAGGCGCCGTTGTGGCGATGACCGGCGACGGGGTGAACGATGCCCCGGCGATCCGCGAAGCGGATATCGGTATTGCCATGGGCATGACCGGAACGGATGTGACCAAGGATGCGTCCGATATGGTCGTGACCGACGACAACTTCGCCTCCATCGCTGCGGCGGTCGAGGAGGGGCGTAGTATTTACGACAATATCCGCAAGGCCGTGCATTATCTGCTGTCGTGTAACTTGAGCGAAGTCTTGGTGATGTTGGGCAGCACGTTGCTGGGCTGGCCTCTGCCGCTGCTTCCGATTCACATTCTCTGGATCAATCTGGTCACCGACGGATTTCCCGCTCTGGCCCTGGCCGTCGATCCGAAAGATCCCGATGTGATGAAACGGCCGCCTCGCGACCCGCACGCCCGGCTGTTGGATCGAGAGCGATTTCTGGCGGTCTGTCTCCAGGGCACGGTGATGGCCGCGGCCACTTTGGCCGCCTTTGGAATCACCCTGTCGATCTTGAAGGATGATCTGCCGTTCGCGCGCACCATGACGTTTACGGTGCTGGTGCTCGTGCAGCTCCTGCACGCCTTTAGCTGCCGCCACGATCGGTACTCGCTGTTCCAGATCGGGGTCACGACCAATCGGGTGCTGGTCGGAGCAGTCCTCGTCTCGGCGTTCTTGCAGGCGGGGGTTTTGCTGAGTCCCTGGGGACAGGAGATTTTTAAAGTCGTCCCGCTGCGGGCCGACGAGTGGTGGTTGATGGCAGGGTTGGGAATTCTGCCTTTCGCGATGATGGAACTGTGGAAGGCGTGGAGTCGGACGCGGAGCGGTCAGGTGCCCGCGCTTACGGAGTGAGCTTTGGCGCAGTCCAAATCGTTGTGAGAGGACTGGCCTGCCGGCTGAGGCCCACGGGCTTCGCCCCGTACATGTCTATGATCGTCCGCAGCAATACGTAGTGGTCCGTCGGCTCCCCATACCGTCCTGCCCGCACCATCGGTCCCACCAAAATGGTGGGGATATGGTTGTCTGATTTTCCGTTGTCCTCATCCCACGTGACGATCAACAGGCTGTTGTGGGTTTCCGCCCATTGCACATAACGATCGAGGTTGGTCCGGAGCCATTGGTCTGCGCGTAGGATGCGGTCGGGATCATTCCCATGGTGCATGTCGTTTTCTTGATTGGGCACCACGATGCTGACGGTCGGCAGGGTGTGAAAATCCTTCGGAAAATCCGTAAAGGGACGATTTCTGTCGGAGAAGACGCTGTTGATGGGGGACGATTGCCAATCGACCCAGGGATTGTGTTTGCGCGCGTAGGCGCCCGCGATGCAGTCGGTTGCACCGACGGCAGGCAGATCTTCGGAATAACCGATAAACGATTGTCCGGCCTGGGTCAGGGTGCTGGACAGATTGGGAGCCGTCAACGAAGTCGGACAGGTATTTCCGTTGACGCCTTCGATCGTGCCGGCGAACAAGGCGATATAGTTCGGCTGACTGGGATGGGTGATGGCGTGGGAATTGGTCAGCAGCGCGCCTTTGCGCGCCAGCATATTGAGGTACGGGGCAGCCGGCGAGTCGATGATCTGGCCGAAGGCATGATTTTCCTCGATCACGATCACGATATGGTCCGGTTTGGGCAAGGGGGACTGAGCCGAAAGCAGATCCGTCCAGGAGAGGAGGACTGCTAGGACGGCGGCTATGACCTGCCTGTTCATCATGGTCTCGTGATCGATTACACCGGGAGTTCGCTGAGTCGTAGCGTGTACAGGTAATGGTAAAGTCCGCGCTGCTCCAATAGCGCGGCGTGGGTGCCGGATTCCACAATCCTGCCCTTGTTCAGGACGAGGATTCGGTCGGCGCGCTGAATCGTGCTGAGCCGATGCGCGACGACGAACGTCGTGCGGTTGACCATGAGACGTTCCAAGGCTTCCTGCACCAGTCGCTCCGATTCGGTGTCCAAGGCCGATGTGGCTTCGTCGAGCAACAGAATCCTGGGGTTCTTCAGAATGGCTCGCGCAATCGCGACGCGTTGCCGTTGGCCGCCGGACAGATTGATGCCCTTTTCCCCGACGATGGTCTGATAGCCGTCCGGAAATCCCACGATGAACTCATGGGCGTGCGCCGCCTTGCTGGCGGCGATGATGTCTTCTTCGGTGGCCTCCTCGCGTCCGTAGCGAATGTTGTCGCGGATGGGACCGCCGAAGAGAATGGTATCCTGCGGTACGAGGGCGATTTGCCGGTACAGACTATCGAGCCGGACATCTTTGACATCGTGGCCGTCCACCGTGAGCCGTCCCGAGGTCGGGTCATAGAATCGATGCAAGAGATTCATGATCGTCGTCTTGCCGGAGCCGGTGGGTCCGACGATGGCAATCAGCTCGCCCGGCTTGGCTTCGAACGAGACATCCGAGAGCACAGGCTGCCGGGCGTCGTAGGCGAAGCTGAGGTGTTCCGCGCGTACGTGCCCGCGAACCGGCGGCAGTTCGATGGCGCCGGGTGCGTCGGCGATCTCGGCATGGGTGTCGAGAATTTCGAAGACGCGTTGCATGGCGCCCTGAGCTTCCTTGATCTGCGCAAAGACGCGGGCGGCCGAGCCGAACGGTCCGATCAAAATCCCGGCAAACAGGACAAAGGCAAACAGGTCGCCGGGAGACACGGTTCCGTCGATGACCTGTCGGCCTCCGTACCACAAGACGGTGGCGGCGGCGGCAAAGGTGACGAAGGTAATCGTCGGCACGAACCAGGCCATGATGGTCGCGCGGCGCAGCGACAGTTTCATCGCAGATTGGACCTGGGTCACGAATCGCTGCTCTTCCCGCTTGGTTTGAACGAAGGATTTCACGACACGGATACCGGCGATCACTTCTTCCACCAACGTGCTGACGGAGGCGGTTTGGTCCTGAATGGTCGTTGATAGCGCACGGAGGCGTCTACCGAAGAGTTTGGCCACAACGACCAGCAGCGGAAGCAACACGAGAATGAGCAGGCAGAGCCGCCAATTCATGGCAAACAGAAAGCCCGCGCCGCCGATGAAGGTGACGAGTTGTTTGGCCGCATCGATCGGAGTGTCGGTCACGACGTTCTGAATGACGGTCACATCGTTCATGAGTCGCGACATCAACTCGCCGGTCCGGCGTTTGGAGAAGAAATTGACGGACAGGGTTTGCAAATGAGCGAAAAGATGCGTCCGGAAGTCCGCCATCACCCGTTGCGACACCCAGGCCGTCAGATAGCTGTGCCCCATGGAGCACAGCCCCTGTAACAAAACCAGGCCGAGGAACAACAGGATCATTTGCGCCATCCGGTCGGCGTCATGCTGAACCGTAATGACGTCCCAGAGGGAGCCTCCCAGACGAAGGAGGGCCAGGTTGACGGCGGCAACTGCCATGACCATGATGGCAGCGGCGATCATCCGGGGGACGTAGGGCTTGAGGAAGGGAAAGAATCGCTTGAACGAGAACATCGGTGTTACAACAATTGTTTCAGGGAGACGGGCCGGTCGCGTATCGCCGGTGGTGGCGGCGATACGAAGACGACATGACCTTCGTGATGAGGTGAGAGCGCGCTAGAGCTGAGCGATCGACTCGATCAGGTTCTTATTGATCGCCACGAAGTCCGACCGATCTTTATCGTTGATCAACACGTCAGTCAGGCTGATAAACAGCCGCTGTTCTTCGTTAATCGCGTCGGACACACGATTGCGCATAGGCGGGATCAGAAAATCCCCGACGTAGGTACAGTTCACCGTTCGAACGCGGATGCGAACCTTTTTTCCTTCGGGCACGGATCCCTCCGTCCATTATGTCGTGATGGGCTCAGCTCTTGCGACGCAAGAATTTCTGACGCCGGCGCAACTTCTTATACTTGTGCTTGCGCATCTTCTTCCGGCGTTTCTTGAGGACACTCGCCATACGTTCAATCTCCAACTGCTAGGCGCGGGAGTCTAGTGGGTTTCGTCCCAAAAAGCAAGCCAAGATTCTGACGCTTTATCCGCTGCCGTTCCATGTACAGCCGCCTGGTCATAGTGGTGCAGGGAGTCAGTTCCTTTGCTTGACCTCCTTCCGCCGAGGTTCCTATACTGCGTTATGTTCGACTCTGACACATCCCGTTCTGCTCCTATCTGCCGCCTCCTCTTGGGTTTTCTGCTGGCCTTATCAGTGGGTTGTGCAGGGAAAACCATTCAATACAAAGACGACCATGACCGTATCCTCCGGATCGACCAGGCGGTGGAATCGCTCCGTAAATCTTACGTAGAGAAGGATCGTAGCGCACTGGAGGCGCTGCTGTTACCGTCCGGGAATCTGGATCAGGTGCAACGGGATATTCACGGCGACTTCGACACCTTTCGCGATATTCAATTGGACTTTTCCATCGAGCGCATTTTGATAGAAGGCGACAACATCGATGTGTTTGTTCACTGGCAAGGCCAATGGAAACGGGATCCGTCCGAGGCGGGCACGCGCCAGCGTGGTCACGGGCGATTAGCCTGGGTCGGGACGAAGTCGATTCTGCTGCGAGAAGCCCAGGGCGATTTGCCGTTCGGCATGGGCTCGCGAGGCAGCCTGAGCGAAGAGCCCGCGCGCGGGCAAGCCAAACCCTAGCCATGTCAGTCCGCAGATCTTCCCCCACAATTGAAACAGACTTTCTCGTCGTCGGGAGCGGTGTCGCGGGGCTGCGCGCGGCGATCGAACTGAGCCGCGCGGGGCGTGTGTTGATGCTGACCAAGGGGCATCCCCTGGAAAGCAATTCGATGTATGCCCAGGGCGGGGTCGCGGTAGCGCTGAGCGAAGAAGATGATGTCGGCAGCCATCTGACCGATACCTTGAAGGCCGGTCATGGCCTCTGTCGTCGTGAGGCCGTGCGCGTGCTGGTCGAAGAAGGGCCCGAACGGATTCAGGAACTGATCGCGTGGGGGGCGAAGTTCGACAAGATCGGCAAACGGTTTGCGTTTACACGTGAAGCCGCGCATAGCCGGAGCCGCATCTTGCGCGCGCGCGGCGATGCCACCGGCAACGAGATGGTCCGTGCGCTCATGACCTATGCGGCCAGGCAGCCGCGCATTCAGCGATGGGATCGGCGGTTCACCGTGGACCTGGCGGTGGTCGATGGGCGTTGTTGCGGTGCCATTGTCCTGAATGAAATGTCGGGCGAACGCACTGTGTTGCCGGCCAGCGCCGTGGTGTTGTCGACCGGCGGAGCGGGGCAGGTTTACGCGCGCACCACGAACCCGGGCAATGCGACGGGTGACGGCATGGCGATGGCGCTGCGGGCGGGGGCGCTGTTGATGGATATGGAGTTCGTGCAATTCCATCCCACGTCGCTGTACCTGCCGTCGAGTCCCCCCTTCCTGCTGTCGGAGGCCATTCGGGGCGAGGGGGGACAGCTCCGGAACATCAAGGGCGAGTTGTTCATGCATCGCTACCATCCGGACGGCGCACTGGCGCCGCGTGATGTGGTGTCGCGGGCGATCTGGTCGGAAATGGCCGCCACACACGCGCGCCATGTCTATCTAGATGTGACGCACCTGGGCGCTGCCTTTGTGAAGCGCCGCTTCCCCACTATTTATGCGACCTGCCTGCGGTACGACATCGATATGACGGAAGAGTGGATTCCGGTCTCGCCCAGCGCCCACTATATGATGGGCGGGGTGTGGACCGATGTGCATGGCGCGACGACGCTGCCGGGTTTGTATGCGGCGGGCGAAGTGGCCTGCAGCGGTGTGCACGGGGCCAATCGGTTGGCCAGCAACTCGTTATTGGAAGGGTTGGTCTTCGGCATGCGAGCCGCGCAATCTGCGGTGGCTCATGCGGGGCGCTTTTCGGAGGCAGTGCCTATGCCCTCGATTGAAGAGCTTGAGCAGGGGCGGCCGACGGACTTCGATGACCCGGAGAAACTCCGCAGCTCGCTTCGTCGGCTGATGTGGGGGAAGGTGGGGCTGGTGCGGTCGGGAGATTCGTTGATCAACGCCTCCGCGCAACTGGTCCGCTGGATGCGCCTGCTGAGGAAACCGTTCTCCTCGCGGGCGGCGCTCGAGGTCAAGAACATGGTGCAGGTGGCCCGGTGTATTACGGACGCGGCGTTATGGCGGGAGAATAGCGTGGGGGCCCATTACCGGTCCGACTTTCCCGACGCCAAGCAGCCGGGGTGGCGGCAACATAGTCAGTTGTTGTTGGAGGCCGGTCAGGCTAACGGGATGCCACCGAAGCAACGAGACCTCGTCCTTGCGGCCGAGGCGCCTGAGCCCGGTAGGCGCGGGAAGAAGAAAGCCGGTCGTTCGTAAGGAACGTGCGATAGTACCCGAGGACTTTGAGGACATACTGCCGCGTTTCGGGGATCGGGGGAAGTCCCTGGTATCGTTCCACCGCATGTTCCCCTGCATTGTATGCCGCTAAAGCCAAGGGCAAATTTCCGTTAAACCGGTCAAGCAGCTGCCGCAAGTATTTCGTCCCGCCGCCGATATTCTCATCCGGGTTGTAGGAATCCCTCACGTCCAGGCGCGCGGCTGTCTGGGGCATCAACTGCATGAGTCCGACGGCCCCTGCTCGGGAGACCGCCAGCGGGTCGAAGTCCGACTCCGTTTTGATGACGGCGCGAATCAAAGCCGGATGCAAGCGATGGGCTCGGGAATGTCGGGCGATCACCGGCTCCAGTTCACCGACGGAGAGGATACTCCGAGAACGGGGCAGTTCCGAGAGGACGCGCCTGTACCGTGGATCGTTCGGGACATTGGTCAGGGAGATGGTGCCGTTAGCATCGATGTATTGGTACACCTCTGCTTGAACGGGAAACGCAGCCACCGACAGGGCTGCGGAAATTACGAGTCGCGCTGTGGTACGGCTGAAATGGGACATCTGGTTTGGAGAGCCGGTACGTGTGTGACGTCCAGAGTCGATGCTTCAACCGTAGCAGCTGACCAGCACCCTGTCAAAAACGGGTTGCCTCCGGCTGCGATCGGAGCATGGCTCGCAAGTATTTGATGATTAAAGAATTTGTGCGATTAGCCGTTATGAGGAAGGTTCGAGAAAGCGCGTTCGACTGTCGGCGAATCTCATCTGAATCCGGCGCGTGAGGGGGCCGGGGCGGCCGTCGCCGATGGGGAATGAGTCAACCCGTGAAACCGGCATGACTTCCATGCTGGTATTCGTCAGAAAACATTCCTTCGCCTGGCGCAGATCGGCCATGTGGTAGTGCCCTTCCCGGACAGTCAGGCCTTCCTCCTGCGCCAGGGTCATGACGATCGTCCGCGTGATGCCGTCTAAAATGCCGCAGTCCAAGGCCGGAGTATGGACTATTCCGTCTGAGACGAAAAAGAGATTGCTGACCGTGCATTCGGTCAGTTCTTCTCTCCAATTCAGGAAGAGACTGTCAAAGGTGCCGGCCGCGATCGATTCGCGTTTGGCAAGAATGTTGTTGAGGAAGTTGGTGGACTTGATCTGCGGGGACAGGGCTTCGGGCAGATTCCGCCTGGTTTGGGCCACGGTGAGCGACACTCCGTCGCGTGAAAGCGCCGGTGGGAAGGGATGGAGCGCCTTCGTCATGATGACGACGGTGGGGCGCGGGCAAAGCGCAGGGTCCAGGCCGATCTCTCCTTCGCCGCGCGACACGGTAATGCGGAGATAGGCATCGACATGTTCGTTGCCGACTTCATTGCGGCGCATCGCCTCATGGAGCAGCTCCGGCCATTGCGAGTCCGGAACGGGGATTGTGAGGCCTATGGCCTCGCCGGAGCGCCGGAGCCGGGTCAAGTGTTGGTCGCGCATGAAAATGCGGGTGCCATAGGAGCGGAGGGTTTCGTACACTCCGTCGCCATACAGAAACCCGTGGTCGAACACAGAGACGACAGCCTCCGCCTGGCGCACGAATCGATCATTCAGAAACACCCACATCAGCAGCCAGTCTCCAGTATTTTGAAAAATGCGCCCGCCTTGGCGAGCGTTTCATCATATTCGCGATCGGGGTCCGAGTCGGCTACAATCCCGGCTCCGACTTGGAGATAACCTTCGTTTTTCGTCAGAACCAGGGTACGGATGAGGATGTTCAGATCCAGGTCGCCGCTCCAACTGAAATAGCCCAGCGCTCCCGTATAGAGTCCGCGACGCACCGGCTCCAGTTCCTCGATGATTTCCATGCAGCGGAGCTTGGGCACGCCGGTGATGGTTCCGCCGGGAAATACGGCCTGCACAAGGTCGAGGGATGACGTGCCCGGTTGCAGGGTCCCGACCACATCGGATACGAGGTGACTGACGTGCGAGTACTGTTCGATGGTCATGAATTCATCCACCCGGACCGAGCCGTATCGGCAGACCTTGCTGAGGTCGTTGCGTTCAAGATCAACCAGCATGACATGTTCCGCGCGTTCCTTGGGGTTGGCCAGTAACTCGTCCCGCAGATGTTGATCTTGTTGCGGACCGGTACCCCGCGGCCTGGTGCCGGCAATGGGCCTGGTACTGGCCTGCGAAGCGGACAATCGCACGAGCCGTTCGGGGGAGCTGCTGACGAGGCTGACCGCTGGGAATCGCAGGAATCCTGCAAAGGGGGATGGGTTCACGCGGCGAAGGCGGCTGTAGAGTTCCGTGGCGTACCGGTCGAACTCCGGTGCTGAGCTCGCGGCGTCGAGGTTGAGAGTGAAGCGATGAGAAAGGTTAGCCTGATAGATGTCGCCGGCCGCGATATAGTCCTGGCATCGCCGGACGCGAGCCGTATAGGCCTCACGCGACTGGCTGGGCACAAAGCTCGCGTGTGTCGGCCAGGCCAGGGAAGTTCGAGGAGGGCTTGGACTCGTCAGGCGGGCTTCCAGTTCGGCCAGCCGGTCACAGCCTTCGCGATACAATTTTTCACGGGGTTCCGCGTGAAATCGCCACATCGGAGGGCAATACATCAAATAGAGCTGATGTGTGTGATGATCGACCGCTGCCACAAGGTCGAAAAAGCCCATTTGCAAATTGGGCAGGCCGATGTCGTTAGAGGCCAGGGTGGGGAGCGATTCAAACGAGCGGACGAGATCGTAACTGAGATACCCGACGGCGCCGCCATAAAACGGCGGCAGACCGTCCGGATGCGGGATCGCCGAATCGGCGAGGGCCCGCCGGAGGGCATCAAAAGCGGAGCCACGGGAAGTCTTGGCCTGCCCTTCGGTCTCCATCCGGTATTCCTGCGCCAGACCGGTCAATATCAGGTATGGATCGCTGCCGAAAAACGAATATTGTGCGGTGGCGCTGGTGCCGTTCCCGCTTTCCAGGAGAAAGGAGGGATGGTCGGTCTGGGGCAAGCGTTGATAGAGCTCGAAGGCGTCAGCCGGCGGTTGCGGGCGGACCACCACCAACGGTTGCGGCGGCCCGCTAAGAAATGCCTGGTGCGAGGAAACAGTCATGAACTTGTCTGTCACAGGGGGTGTGGTGCCCGAGGAAAAGACTATACCGCATCGTGAGGCCAGGTCATAGCAGGCCAACTTCTTGACAAGCCCCCAGCGAATTTGCTTGAATGGCGCGCCCGCCGATGGGTGCACTCTCTCCGACTGCGCTGAGGAGTGCCGCGCGTGAGCATGTGATGCCCCCCTCTCAGGATCCGTTATATGCGGGGCTCGGGCAAGCTGTCCGGATCGGGACGGAACTGCTCGCTGCGTTGATTGTCGGGGGAGGGTTGGGCTGGGTGGTCGACACCTACCTGCTGGATTCCAATCCGTGGGGACTGGTAGCCGGGTTAGGGTTGGGGTCTGCCGCCGGTATTCGAAATGCGTATCGGTCGGCGCAACGATGGCAGAGTTAACCAGAATCGTCTGACTGAAAAAGGATCATCGTGGAAGAAAGTCCGTTACACGCGTTTGAGCTGCACGATTTGATTCCGCTGGTTCCGGCCGGAGTCGATATCTCCATCAACAAGGCCGTGATCCTCATGTGGGTGGTGGTGGGCCTGGTGGCCTTCCTGATGATCTCCGCCGCCGCGGCGCGCAAGTTGGTCCCCGGCAAGTTACAGAACCTGGCCGAGCTGATCGTCGAGTTTATTCGGGGAATTATTTTAGACACCATGGGTGAGCCGGGAATGAAATATTTCCCGCTGATCGCCACCTTGTTCCTCTTTATTCTCTTTGCCAATCTGATCGGGTTGATTCCCGGTTCCTATACCGTCACCAGTCAGATTATTGTGACCGCGGTGTTTGCCGTGGGGATTTACGGGCTGAGCCTGGTGTTGGGATTTTCGCTTCATGGAGCAAAATTCCTGGGCATTCTTGTCCCGCCGGGAACTCCGGGTTGGCTCCTGCCGCTGATGATTCCAATTGAATTGATCAGTCAGCTGGCTCGGCCTATCTCGTTGGCCGTGCGGTTGTTTGCGAATATGACCGCCGGTCACGTTATTTTGGGTGTGCTGTTCGGATTGGCAATCAGCGGTGGTTTGCTGATCGGATGGTTGCCGTTTGCCTTCACGATTGCGATGAATGGCCTTGAAGTCGGCATTGCGTTTATTCAAGCCTATATTTTTACCGTGCTGAGCTGTGTCTATTTAGGGGATGCCGTGACCTTGCACGGTCATAGCGAGCACGCACACTAGGTCGAGTGGTCTATAAAGGGAGGAGAGGACACACAATGGATGCAGCAGCAGCAGCGTTGGTAGGCATGGGGTTGGCGGCGGCAGGGTTTGCCGGAGCCGGTGTGGGAATCGGGTACATCTTTGGAAAAATGATTGAGGCCGTGGCCCGTCAGCCGGAAGCGGAAGGGCGCGTGGGCAAGTACATGTGGATCGGATTCGCGTTGGTCGAAGCCATTGCCTTGTACGGGCTGGTCATTGCGTTCATCATCATGGGCTTGCGCAAGTAGGCGCATCGACGGTCGAGCCCTGGTGCTGGGGCCTATGCCCGGCTCAGAACCCTCAACTCATTTGGGTAACAGACTATGCCTCAATTTGAATCACATTTCTTTTCGTCGTTGATCTTTTGGGAGATTCTCTCTTTCGGGATCCTCTTCTTCCTGCTCTACAAGTATGCGTTCCCGAGCTTGTTGGGCATGCTGGAAGAGCGTGAGAAAAAGATCAAGGACAGTCTCGATCAGGCCGAACGCCACCGTTCCGAGGCCGAGCGCAAGCTCAAGGAATACGAAGCCAAGCTGGCGATGGCTGCCAAAGATGCGGACGCGTTGTTGGCTCAAGCCAAGGAGCGCGCGCAGCGGCTGATGGAAGAAAACGAACAGCGCATGACGGCGGATGCGGAGCGGATCAAGGGCGACGCGACTCGCGAGATCGAGACCGAACGACGCAAGGCCATTCAGGACATTCGTTCACAAACGACGGATTTGGCGATGATGGTTGCGGAGAAAGTTGTCGGACGGGCATTGACGGAAGGCGATCATCGTCGTCTGGCAGATGAAGCCCTGGACGCCCTCGCGAAGACTTACCAGAGCCGGAACTAGTTTGTTTCCGCCGGGGGGGTGAGACTTACGCCCCCCTGGCGATATCCTTCCAGATCCAACGTCACGAAACGATAGCCCACCTCTTTCAGGGTTTCCACCAGCCGTTCGCGGCGACCTGCCTCCAGCAATTTCGGTAATTCTTCCATCGCCAGTTCGATCCGCGCCAGGTCTCCATAGTCACGTACCCGGCATTGACGAAAGCCTTCTTGGGTCAACGCGGCCTCCGCCCGTTCCACTCGCGAGAGGATGCTTCGGGTGATGGTGATGCCGCGCGGCACGCGGGAGGAGAGACAGGCCGCGGCGGGCTTATCCCAGGTGGAGAGTTGCAGCTCTCGTGCAGCTTCGCGGATGTCGGCCTTCGTGAATTCGGCTTCCAGCAAGGGGCTGCGCACGCCCCACTCGCGGGCTGCTTTTAGACCGGGGCGATCGTCACCCAGATCGTCCACGTTGGTGCCATCCACGATGCCCCTCGCTCCATATTCGGCGGTGAGCCTGCCCAAGAGCGAGTACAGGTCGGTCTTACAATGGTAGCAACGGGTGGCATCATTGCGGACAAACTCGGGAATCTGCAGTTGGTCCGTTTCGACGATACGATGAGCCGCGCCGATTTCCTCGGCAATGTTTTGCGTCGCCTGGAGTTCGACCGCAGGGAGGGTGGGGGATACAGCAGTGATGCCGATGGCCTTCTTGCCCAGTTCATCATGGGCCAGTTTGAGGACCAATGTACTGTCGATCCCTCCAGAAAAGGCCACGATGACCGAGCCCATCTCTCGAAGGATGTGCCGTGCCCGGGAGACCTTATCGATGAGTGAAGTAGTGGAGACCATGGGGGGTCCAACGCTGTGCGGGGCAGCCAGGTCAGGGCCGCCGGCTTATTGTTTGACTTTGGCCTTTGCGATCGACCCGACGACGACTAAGGCATAATGTTGCGGGTCGAGATATTGCTTGGCCACGCGGAGGACATCGTCCTTGGTGACTTTTTCGATGGCTTTCGGATAGTTCGTAAAATAATCCAACCCCAGATTGTAAAGCTCCACCTGGGCGAGGACGTTGGCCAGCTTGGCGCTAGAATCGACTCGCAGGGGGAAGCTCCCGACGATGAAGGACTTCGCTTCATTCAGCTCCTGGTCTGTCACTAGGGCGTCGCGCATTCCCTTGATCTCGGCCAGCACGCCGGTGATAGCTTGATTCGTGACCTCAGTTCTGGTCTGTAGGTTGATGAAGAACGCTCCCGGCATCACACGGGAATCGAACTGACTCATGATGCCATAGGCGAGTCCCTGCTTGTCCCGGATGGAGTCCATCAGGCGCGATGAGAACCCTCCTGCGCCCAAAATGTAGTTCATGACTGTGACGGCGTAGTAGTCCGGATTCGTCCGGCTGATGCCGGTGTGTCCCAGCACGATGGTCGACTGCGTCAAATCCTTTTCAATCAATTGCACCATCTTACGGTCGATCGGGGCCGGTTTTTTGAGCTGGTAGGGCGAAGCAGTCCCCTTCTTCCAGGATCCAAAATGAGTCTGCACCAACGCCGCCGCCTGTTCCTGAGTCAGGTCCCCGACAATGACCAGAATCGTCTGGTTCGGCAAATATTCTCTGGCATGGAACTGCTGGACGTCGGCAACCGTAATCTTGCTGAGGGTTTCCTCCGTGCCATGGGCCGGCCAGCTATACGGATGGCCGTGGAAAATCAATTGATGGAAGGCTTTCATGGCCACATTGCCGGGATCGTCGTCATCGCTGACGATTTCCCCGAGAATCTGGGTACGGACCCGCTCGAACTCCTGTTTGTGAAAGGCGGGATGCTGCAGCATGTCGGCCAGGAGGGCAAAGCCAAGGTCTGCGTCCTTCTTGAGCACGCGCGCCGAGGCGGTCGTGAAATCTTCCGCTGCATGCGCTTCTAGCGAGCCTCCCACGAAGTCGATCTGTTCGGCGATTTGTCGAGAGGTCCGTGTCATCGTCCCTTCGTCCAGGAGGCTGGCGGTGAGATTGGCCAACCCGGCTTTGTCCGACGGGTCTTGTGCCGATCCCACTTTTACCAGGGCATGGATCTCCACGGTCGGAAGAAAATGCTGTTCAAGGAACAAGACGGTCATGCCATTTGCAGTCACGGACCGGGTCGGAACGATGTCGGCAGCCTGCGCCCGGGCGACGGGCAGACAGAGTGCCAGGCCAAGTAATCCGAGGAAGAGCCGGCCGAAGGGCTGACTGGTTCGGTGTCGGTATGGCAGGCGTCGTATCATCTGTATGTGCTCACTAATGAGATTGGGAGGGGGACGCTGATTGGGTTTGCGGAGGGAGTGGAATCAACGTTCCGGTCGTGCGCATGTCGGCCGTCAAATATTGCGAAGCAACCCGCTGAACGTCCTGTGGCGTGACGGCGCGGGTACGTTCTACGAACTGGCTGACTTTGCGCCATCCCGCCCCGATCGTTTCCGCTTCTCCCAGCAACATGGCCTGGCGAAAGTTGGAATCCTGTTCGAAAATGTGGGCTGCCTCAATTTGATTTTTCGCGCGTTGGAGTTCGAGTTCGCTCGGGGGCTCCGCTTGGAGGCGCTGAATCTCCTTCAGGACTGCATCTTCGACGGCTTCGACTTTCTCGCCCGGTTTCACGACGGCATAGAAGTAGAACAGGCCCGGGTCGGCCTGCATCAGTCCGTAGTCGGCGCCTACCGCCAGGGCGGTCTTCTGCTCATAGACGAGACTTTGGTAGAGCCGAGCGCTCTTGCCGTGGGACAAAATCGATTCGAGCACGTTCAACGCATAGGAATCGTCGCTGGAATAGTTGGGGACACGGTATCCCATCATGACGAAGGGCACTTGCGCTTCGCGTTTCAGGAGAAAGCGGCGTTCTCCATGTTGCGGGGCTTCCGTGACGGCCAGGGCTTTGGGGGACGGACCTTTGGGAATCGGTTCGAAAAGTCTGGCGATGACCGGCAGGAGCGTGTCTGCCTTGATGTCGCCGACGACGAGCAGAGTCGCGTTGTTCGGCGAGTAGTAGGTGTCGTAGTGCCGTTGAAGATCGTCGAGGTTCATGGCATCAAGGTCGGAAAACCATCCGATCACCGGCCAATGGTACGGGTGGCTCATGAAGGCTTGTGCAAAGAGGGCTTCGACCAGCGCGCCCTGCGGATCGTCTTCGTTGCGAAGCCGCCGCTCTTCCTTAACCACTTCCCGTTCGGTTTTGAATTCGTTGGCATCAAGAATCAGTCCCTGCATCCGGTCTGCGTCGAGTTCAAGGGCGAGCGTGACGCGCTCGGCGGCCAGATTTTCAAAGTAGGCGGTAAAGTCCTGGCTGGTGAAGGCATTGTCCATTCCGCCGTTTTTGCGAACGAGTCGGGAGAAGGTCCCTTTCGGATATTTCGCGGTGCCTTTGAACATCATATGTTCCAGCATGTGCGACAATCCGGCCCGGCCCATCACCTCATTGCGGGATCCCACCTTGTACCAGACCTGCACGGTGGCCACGGGAGCCTTCGGGACTTCCACGAGGATCACTTTCATGTCGTTGGAGAGGGTGAATTCCTTAGGCTCAACAGCATGGGCTGTGGAGCTCTGGCTTGTGAATAGGAGAACGCTCAGGAGTGAACAAGCCAGGACGGAGAAGGGGACCGACGATGAACTGGAGGATGAGCGCTGCTTAGGCATGTACGAAGATCATGCTAACAACGGGTCTGAATCTGTGTCAAGGCAACCGGGCCATTGTTGGTCTCGATTCGACCAAGCTGGCCGCAGGCACCCAGGACGTCACGACCGCGACTGCGACGAAGGTAGGCGTCGACATGCCCCTTGCGCAGAGCATGTTGAAATCTGTCGATGGCGGCATCCGATGGTCGTCGATAGGGGCTGCCGGGAAAGGGGTTGAAAGCGATCAAGTTGACTTTGCAGCGAAGGCCGCGGAGCAGTTTGATCAATCGGGTGGCATCCTCTGGCCGATCATTGACGTCCGCGAGGAGGACATACTCGAATGTGAGGCGATCGCGTTCAGCCAGGGGATAGTCGCGGCAGGCGGCGAGTAGGGCTCGGAGCGAATGGAGCCGGTTGGCCGCCGGCATGATCTGGTGGCGGAGTTCATTGGTGGTGGCGTTTAGTGAAATGGCCAGGTTGACCTTCAGGGGAGCCACATCCTTGATCCGTGACGCAAGTCCGGCGGTCGATATGGTGATGCGGCGGCCCGAGAACCCCAGACCCCAGGTTTGATCGGTGAGGCGAGTGACGGCGTCGGCCACCGCGTCGAGGTTGGCCAGAGGCTCCCCCATCCCCATAAAGACCAGGTTGGTCAATCGTTGGTCTGCTCCCAAATGGTCCTGGGCGAGCAGGACCTGGTCCATGATTTCATGCGCGCGCAGGTTCCGTTTGAGCCCCAATGTGCCGGTCAGGCAAAATCCGCAATCGAGCGTACAGCCCACTTGCGTGGAGAGGCAGAGCGTGAGGCGATCTTCGTCGGGAATGAGGACGCACTCGATTTGCTTGCCGTCAGCCAGGGCGAGCACAAATTTCTTTGTGCCATCCTGAGACGCAAAAATTTGGACATCCGAGGCCCGCTCGATGCTGCAAGAAGAGGTCAGGTGCTCGCGAGCGTTCTGTGAGAGATTGCTCATCTCCGCGAAGGTGCGGACACGTTCCTGATAGAGCCAGCGCAGGATTTGTGACGCGCGATAGGCCGGCCAGCCGAGCTGGGCGACAAAGGCGGCCATGCCTGGTTCGGTCAAAGCCAGAAGATTGGTGCGGGTGGCGGTCGGCTGAATCATGCCGGAGCCTAGCACAGGGAAAAAACTTGTGACAAGCAAAGCGAACCTGGTCGCGTTTGTGCAGCGTTACGCTATAATAGCGTCGGTTCACCTTCTGCTCAGGATGGGATTGTGGCACAACTTCCTTGGCGGACCAGTTTAGCGGCACTTGCCGTGTGGCTTCTTCTGTCGAGTGTGTTCTTGACGGCCACGGCTGAATCGCCGCGACCTTTGCCTGTCGCCCCTTCGCTCTGTGTCTCGGCCGAAGATTGTTTCCGCTCGGCCCTCGCTATCAATGAGCGTGTCGGCTCTCCCGCCCACCGCGACCACGTGATGTTGCTCAAAATCGATCAGCTCCGGTCGGTGACGGAGTTATTCCCCTCGACCCCATGGGCCAAGCGAGCCGGGGTCGTGTTGGGCGTCCTCATGATCGAGCGCGAACCGGTTGAAGCGGTGAAGCTCCTGCGCGCCGCTCAACCGGAGATGCCCGTGATCGACGACTATTTTCGTCTGTGGATCGCGGAGTCGCTCTTAAAGCAGAACGAACCGATTCAAGCCGCCGAGTTGTTGGAGACGATTCCCAAGATCGTGCCGGATTCGAACCTGCTGGCTAAAGCCGCCTATCGCGCAGGAGAGGCCTGGTATAGCGCGAATGTGTGTTTCCGCGCGGTCGAGTGGTTGGAGCGGGCGGTGGCGCTTGCGGATAAGGACCTTGCCGCTCCGGTGGCCTTGTCGCATCAGGCCGACTGTCAGGTCCGGGAGAACCGGCTGCCGGAGGCGCGCGCCGCGCTGAAGCTACTCTGGCTTCGTTATCCGCAGTCGCCAGAGGCCCGTGAGGCGAAAACGCGGTTGGATACCGGTTTGGGCGGAGAATCTTGGGCACCGACGGCGGACGATCACATGATTCGCGCGCAGGCTTTCTTGGGATTATCGATGCAAGCGGAGGCGGTCGAGGAGTTGCGTCGATTCCTGGCGATGGCCCCGGGACATGCCCGGCGATTTGATGCTCGCCTCAAGTTAGGGGTGGCCTATGTCCGTCTGAAACAATATGACCAGGCCCGAGAAACGTTTCGCGGGTTAGTGGCCGACCGGGCGCAGGAGTCGGCGGAAGCCACGGTGTGGCTGGCCCGGGTTTATTTGAGACAAAGTCACGGAGACAAACTCATCGAATTGGCGCGAACGGCAGCCCAAGGCGCTTTGGCCGGCGACCAGCGGGCGATGGTGCATCTGTTTGCCGGGGTGTGGTTGGAGGATCAGGGCAAGTTCGATGAGGCAATCGGCATGTTCCGGCAGGTCGCGAAGCTGGGCGATTCGGCGAGCCAGCGGGCAGAGGGTTTGTGGCGGGCCGGGTGGGCGCAATACCGGACCGCTCGGTACCGGGAGGCAGCGGAGACCTTTCGCGCCGTGGTCGAATTGCATGTCAACGGTTTTGAACCTCAGGCGATGTATTGGGCGGCGCGGGCGGAAGAGCACGGGAAGACCAACAGTGTTGGAGAGCAGTATGCTAGGGTCTGTCAGCGGCACGCCTACAGCTATTACTGCCAGCTGGCCGCGCGGCGAACTTCGCTGTCGGCGAATCAGCCGACTGTAGCGGCGGTCGAACGTCCCTCGGGCGAGGAGGTGGAACGTTTGCCGGAAAACCGGCGCCCCGAAATCGAGAAACATGCCGTCTATCAGCGTGGAATCGAGTTGAAGACCCTGGGGTTTGCCCAGGATGCGGCGCGTGAATTAGGAGCTCTGACAGAGCAGTACAGCCGTGACCAGGATGTGCTGCTGGCGTTTTCAACAATGCTCAGTGAGGTGGGAGCGTACCATCCGGCTTTACGCGTAGCCAAGGTTCATTTCCGCGAGAAGTTGGAGCGGAGCGGCCTGCCGACGGCACCGGCCCTCTGGACCGTGGCCTATCCGACCGGCCTCGTTCCGACGATCGCCGCGCAGGGGGTAAGCACCGTCGATCCCTACCTAGCCGCCGCCATCATTCGCGAAGAAAGCCAATACGATGAGAAGGCGGTGTCGGTGGTGGGAGCCGTCGGTTTGATGCAGCTGATGCCCATGACGGCCAATGCGGTCGCGCAACGATATGGATTTCCGACCGTTGGGCGGGAAGAATTATTTGATCAGGAAACGAATATCCGGCTTGGGGTGCGTTACCTGGGGCAGTTGCTCGAACAATACGGCGGAAACCTTGCGCATGCCGTCGCGGCTTATAATGCTGGACCGATTGCCGTGAACAGTTGGATTGCTGTGCACCGGGGGCGGGAGCAAGACGAGTTTGTGGAGCTCATTCCCTACCAGGAGACGCGGTTGTACGTGAAACGGGTTCTGCGCAGTTACGGAGAATATCGACGGCTCCACAACGGTACGTCTTAGCGGGAGTCGTTTTCTTGACAAGGGGGAGTGAACTTTCTATATTTCGCCCCCATTAACTCACGTGCGTGACCATCACTTTGATATGAGGAAATACCATGACTTTAGATCGTCTCGACGCCCTTGAAGTTCGGATTCGTGATCTCGTGAAACTGGTGCAGGATCTCAAGCGCAAGAACACGTCGCTGGAAGACGAACTTCGCCTGGCGCGGGAACGGGTTGCGGTTCGCGATGACGAAAACCGACGCTGGGAGCAGGAGCGCCTGGATATCCGTTCACGGATCGAAAAAGTGCTCGGCGAAATTGATCTGTTGGAGTGCCTGGATGAACCCAAGGAGGTGGCGTTTGACTAAAACCATTGACGTGGAGATCTACGGCCAGCGGTATACCGTGAACGGCGAGGCCGACGAATCCTACGTGAAGCAATTGGCCGACATTGTCGACAAACAGATGAAGCAGGTGGCGGCCAGCATGCGGTCGGCCACCCCGGCCAAATTGGCAGTTCTTGCCGCATTCAACCTCGCCCATGAGTTGATGGAGTCGGAGAGACGGTTCCGCCAGGGCGAAGCCGATGCGGACCGTCGTGTGGCATCCCTTATGGAGTCGATCGACCAGCAAATGCCGTCCATCTTATCGCGGTGAGTTTCGCCTTGCTTTCATTCCACTGCTTTGTTATCGTTTCTTGGTTGTATTGACCTGAGGGTCAACAAGAGCAGGAGAGGAAAGGAAGCTTCGAACCAGGACGGAAAATCTGACGACGGTATTTGAGCGCTAAACATATGGAATCGCTGCTTTTTGTTCTGTTTTTCAGTGTGGTCGTGATTGCGTGGATGGGTCAGGGGGGCTCAGCCCTGTGTGTCTGTGCGACATGTGCATCATCAACCACTGTTGATGTTCGGAGAATCAGGGGCTCACAGATTTCTCCGGCCGTGCCTTATGCTCCGTGCAGGCGACTGTTCGAGCCATGCGGTATCGGTCTGCTCACATGCAGGCCGACCGGAGAAATGATTCGGGTCGGGGCCGACCACTCCTCGACTTGAAGTAGCGACGGCGATTCCACACTTCGTTTACACTGGCTCAAGTAGTCAGGGTTGTCCTTCCTGTCTGGCCATTCCTTTCTCACGCTCCCTGCTCCTCTATAACACTGGCTGCGATTATTTGCAGGGTGACAGTGCGCCTGTCCCACTGCCGTAAGGGAGGTGGTTCCCATTTCTCTCAGCGTTGTTGCGTACATTATTGTCGGGTTGTTGGGGGCGGTGTTGGGTGCCGGTCTGTATGAGGCCTTGCGTCGTCGGTCGGCCTTGACGCGCCGGGCAGAGGCGGAGGACCAGTCCGCGCAGATCGTTCAATCGGCTCAGCGCGAAGCGGAAAACGTCGTCAAGGAAGCCAAGCTGGAGGCCAAGGACCTCGTCTTTCAGGCACGTATCGAACTGGAAAAGGAGCAGAAAGCGAAGCTCGCCGAGGTTTCAAACACGGAACGGCGAGTGTCTCAACGCGAAGAAGGCCTAGACAGGAAAGTCAGTCTCCTTGAGAAGCGAGATCAGGAAGCGCTGAAGCGAGAGCAAGAGTTACTCAAGCGCGAAGAGATCTTGGCTCAAAAGGACGCAACCTGTGCGCAGGCGCTCAAACAGCATCGTGAGGCGCTAGAACGGGTGGCCGGTCTCACGGCCGAGGAGGCCAAACGGCAACTGATTCAGGAGATGGACAGTCAGGCGCGATTGGAAGCAGCCGGTTTGGCGAAGCGCTTGCTGGAAGAGGCGAAAGAAAACGCCGATCGCGAAGCACGGGAGATCATTGCCTGTTCGATTCAGCGGGTGACCCGCGATTATGTGAACGAGGCGACGATTTCGGTCGTGCCGATCGCTAATGACGCGATGAAGGGCCGGATTATCGGCCGGGAAGGGCGGAACATTCGCGCGATCGAAGCGGCCACGGGTATCGATCTCATTATCGATGAGACGCCTGAAGCGGTCATTATTTCAGGGTTCGATCCGCTTCGTCGCGAGATTGCCAAGGTCTCACTTGAGCGTCTGATGCACGACGGTCGAATCCATCCAACCCGTATCGAAGAAATCGTTGAAAAGGTGAAGACGGACATCGAGAAGCTGATGATCGAAGAAGCGGAAAAGGTCATCTTCGAGGTCGGCCTGTCGGATTTCCATCCCGAGCTGGTCAAGGTGCTGGGGCGGCTCAAGTACCGAACCAGCTATGGGCAGAACAATTTGTACCATGCGCGCGAAGCGGCCTATATTTGCGGCATCATGGCGTCCGAGTTGAAGCTTGATGTGAAACTCGCTAAGCGTGGGGCGCTCCTGCACGATATCGGAAAGGCCGTCAGCCACGAAGAAGAGGGGCCGCATGCCATGCTCGGCGCGGAGATCGCCAAGAAATACGGCGAGAACGTCAAGGTGGTGAATGCCATTGCGGCGCATCACGAGCAGGTGGAGCCCATTTGCCCGGAGACCGTTCTGGTGGCGGCGGCGGAAGCGCTGTCGGCTGCACGGCCGGGCGCCAGGCGCGAAGCATTGGAGTCCTATGTGAAACGGTTGGAGAAGCTGGAGTCGCTGGCGACCGTGCACAAGGGGGTACAGAAGGCCTACGCGATTCAAGCGGGACGGGAAATTCGTGTGATTGTCAAGCAGGAAGATCTCACGGATCCGGAATGTTTCCAGCTCTCGCGGGATTTGGCGAAGAAGATTGAGCAGGAGCTGACGTATCCGGGGCAAATCAAGGTGACGGTGATCCGGGAGAGCCGGTTCGTCGATTTTGCGAAATGAGCGACTGGTTATGAAAGTTCTGATGATCGGAGATATCATGGGCGAGCCAGGGCGACGATCCGTGGCTCGACTCCTGCCGAAACTCATTGCCAATCATTCCATCGATGTCGTGGTCGGCAACGGTGAAAATGTGGCCGGCGGATTCGGCATTACGCCAGACCTGGTGGATGATCTCTTTGACCTCGGGGTGTCGGTCATCACCACGGGGAATCACGCGTGGGATAAGAAGGAAATTCTGGACGTGTTTCCCCGTGAACCGCGTCTTTTGCGTCCGGCCAATTATCCGGCGGGGGTGCCCGGGCGAGGCAGCTATGTCTTCACGACGCCGGGCGGTGAGTCGCTGGGCGTTCTCCACCTGATGGGGCGGGCCTTCATGCCGACCATCGATTGCCCGTTTCAGGTCGCAAAGCGTGAGGTCGAGCGTCTCAAGACGCAGGTTTCGGCCATCGTGGTTGATATGCATGCCGAGGCGTCGTCTGAAAAGATGGCGATGGGGCACTATCTGGACGGGCTGGTGACCGTCGTGGCGGGAACTCATACCCATGTGCAGACGGCGGACGAACAAATTTTTCCGAAGGGGACGGCGTACATCACCGACATTGGCATGACGGGGCCGCTTCATTCGGTGATCGGGATCAAGAAAGAGCTGGCCATTGAAAAATTTCTCACGGGGATGCCGCGCCGGTTTGAAGTGGCATCGGGACCGAGCGTCTTCTGCGCGGTCCTCATCGACCTGGATGCCACGCTTGGCAAGGCGGTGTCGATCGAACGAATCCGAGTGATGGATTGACCTGTTCGCGCGATCATTCCTTCCGGCTCGGTGAGACATGACCGGGCACAACCTCTCGCTGCCATTGCTGCTTTCCGTGTCCGATGTGACACGGCTCATCAGAGATTCCCTGGAAGATCAATTTCGGGATGTCTGGATTGAGGGTGAAATCTCTAACCTTCGCGCAGCATCTTCCGGGCACCTTTATTTCACGCTGAAAGATACTCAGAGCCAGCTTCGCGCGGTGCTTTTCCGGTCCGGAGCCTCGCGACTTCGATTTGCACTGCAGGAGGGCCTGGCCCTTGTTGTGCGCGGGCGCATCTCGGTGTACGAGCCGCGTGGCGAGTATCAGTTGATTGTCGATTCGCTCGAACCGAAGGGGGTTGGGGCGTTTCAGCTGGCGTTTGAGCAGCTCAAGGAGCGGTTGGCGCGGGAGGGGTTGTTCGAGGAGGCGCGAAAGCGGCCGTTGCCGGCATTTCCCTTGACGGTGGGCGTGGTCACTTCGCTGACCGGGGCTGCGATCCGCGATATCGTGGCGGTGCTTCATCGCCGTTGTCCCATCGTCAATATTCTCATCGCTCCTGTTCCGGTCCAGGGAGACGGAGCCGGCGAGCGCATTGCGGAGGCGATTCGTGCGTTGAGCGAGACGCCGCAGGTCGAGGTGTTGATCGTCGGACGTGGCGGCGGCGCCTCAGAGGATTTGTGGGCGTTCAATGAAGAAACGGTTGTTCGTACCATTGCCCGTTCCAGGGTGCCGGTGGTCTCTGCCGTGGGGCATGAAATCGATGTGACACTGTCGGATTTTGCGGCGGATCACCGGGCTCCGACGCCCTCTGCTGCAGCGGAGGCGGTGGTGCCAGTGCTGGACGAGATCCTGGAACGATTGGATGAATTGGACGGTCGGTTGCGCCGTATCGTGCAGACTATGCTGCAGATGGAACGTCATCGGTTCGAGCAGTCGCTCGGAGTCTTGGGTGAGATGCGGGTTCGGATTCACACGCAGGCCCAGCATCTGGATGAACTACGGGACGGACTCACACGCGCACTTGCCGAGCGGCTGGCTGCGCTGCACCGTGGCATAGTGGAACGCCGGCATGCCCTGCTGGCGCAGGGGCAGCGCACCCGGATCCAGACATTCTTAGTATTGATCCCGCAGCTGTACAAGCGTTTGGAACAGGAGGCTCGCCGAGGGCTTATTCACAGAAAGCAGTCGGTTGCGATGCGAATGGCCGCGCTTGATGCGCTCAGCCCATTGGCTATTCTCAATCGCGGGTTCAGTGTCATTCAGACGGTTCCGACAGGGAGATTGGTGCGACGGGCGTCGGACGTGGCGGCGGGAGAGACCGTCCAGGCCAGACTTGCCGAAGGGCGGCTGGTGTGCCTGGTCAATGAGGTGCTGCCGCAGTCGGTGTCTTGACCCTACCGAGAGCGCAGGCAATAATAATTCGACCGACGAATCAATAAATGGAGTTGTTGTGGCTGCAGTGAAATTTGAATACGCGATGGCGAGATTGGAGACGATCGTCGCCGAACTTGAAAAGGGCGATCTCCCGCTCGACGACTCATTGAAGATTTTCGAGGAAGGGATCCGGTTGTCGAAGACCTGTCTCAAGATGCTGGAAGACGCCGAACGGAAGGTGGAGATTCTGGTGCAGGAGAAGGACGGCAAGAAGCGGATTCAAGCCTTTTCTCCGGGCGAGGATGAGTCGGAGAACCCGCAGTAACCGTCTGATCAATGCCCGGGCTACTGTGCGGCCTGCGTCCGTCATCGTCGAACTTCCCTCTCCAATTATGGTCCAGAAAATCCGCCCACAACGGGAACGACTCGATCGTGCACTGGTCAGCCGAGGCTTGGTGGCCAGTCGCGAAGACGCGGCCAGACTGATCCTGGCCGGTCTGGTTCGTGTGGATGGGGCGGTGGTTGATAAAGCGGCAAAGCCGACGCTGCCGGATGCGGTGGTGGAGGTGACAGGGCCCGCATCCCCCTATGTGGGGCGCGGGGGAGAGAAGTTGGCCGGCGCGCTGGATCAATTTCAGGTCGATCCGAATGGGATGGTCTGTTTCGATGTCGGGTGTTCGACCGGAGGCTTCACGGATTGTCTCCTGCAGCGGGGTGCGACGCTCGTCTATGCGGTGGACGTAGGATATGGACAGTTTGAGTGGCGGCTTCGCCAGGACCCGCGGGTCGTGCTCATGGAGCGGACCAACATTCGGTATCTTGAGCCGGGCGCCATCGGACATCCGATTGATCTGATTGTCATCGATGTATCCTTTATTTCACTTACTCTCGTGCTGCCTTGTGTTGTGTCGCATCTCGCCGCCTCAGGTTCCATTATCACGCTGATCAAGCCGCAGTTTGAAGTGGGTAAGGGCCTGGTTGGTCGGGGAGGGATTGTGCGGGATGACGCACTGCGGGAGTCGACGGTGGAAAAAGTGGTGTCGTGTGCGAAGGATCTTGGCTTGCAGTTGGCAGGTCGTATGGAATCTCCGATCGAAGGCCGCAAAGGCAACCGCGAATTCCTCGCATGGTTTCAGCGGAAGGTATGAATCTGATCGGTTGGCCGTCGCAGGGGAGTGCTGGCCATGGGCCTGTCCCCTCGGAGCAGGACGAAAACACTTTGAGGAAGCGGGCAGAAGGTGTAGGCTGAATCCTCGATGATGCGGTCGAGGCACTGGTAGAACTGCAGATGAAGGAGAGGCGAGGAGACGTATGAAAGTCTTGGTCACCGGAGGGGCGGGATTTATCGGATCCCATGTCGTGGATCGATTGCTTCAAGAAGGGCACGATGTGGTGGTAGTCGATAATCTTGTGACGGGGAAGCGGAAAAACGTCCCCAAGGCCGTGCAATTCTACAAGCTGGATATCGAGAATCCGAAACTGGAGCGGGTGTTCCGCAATGAGCGGCCCTCGGTGGTGTTTCATTTGGCCGCACAGATGAACGTGCGACGGTCGGTCGAGGATCCGATGTTCGATGCGCAAGTCAATGTGCTGGGGACGCTGAATGTCCTGGAGCAAGCATCCAAGCATGGTGCGCGAAAGGTCATCTTTTCCTCCTCCGGCGGGGCAATCTATGGAGAACAGCTGGCCTTTCCTGCCCCGGAAACCCACGTCACCCAGCCGCTCTCTCCTTACGGGATCAGTAAGTTATGCGGTGAGCATTACCTGTCCTACTACCATCGGATGAGCGGCATCCAAGTCGTGAGTCTACGGTATGCCAATGTTTACGGACCCCGGCAGGATCCTGAAGGCGAGGCAGGCGTTGTCGCCATATTCATTCAGAAAATGCTGCGCGGGGAACAAGCCGTGGTGAATGGAAATGGTCGTCAGACCCGCGACTTCGTCTTCGTTGAGGACGTCGTCGAGGCAAATTTGATGGCGATGGGGCCTGAGGTTGAGGGCGTATACAACGTGGGGACCGGCATTGAGACTTCGGTCAACGACTTATTTCGAATCGTCGTTGATCTGACCAAGGTTGAATTTAAGGAAGTGCACGGTCCCGCCAAGAGAGGCGAGCAAGCCAGGAGCGTCATCGACTGTACAAAACTGCACCGTAACCTTGGATGGGAGTCGAAGGTTGACCTGCGAGAAGGATTGCGGCGAACGGTTGAGTATTTTCGAGACGGGCTTGGGTAGCCCCGCGCTAGTAGCGGGGTACGGACGAGTCTACCTGCGTAGACCAGGCGTCTATTCCCCCAATCAGGTTTTTGACGTTTCCAAACCCTTGCTGCAGCAGAAATCCCGTCGCATCCGCACTTCTCATCCCATGGTGGCAGACGGCGATAATCTCGGCGTTGCGGTCCAGCTTGCTAAGGGATTGCTGAAGGGTTGCCAGCGGGACCAAGACGGACCCATCTAGCTTGGCGATGGCGTATTCCCACGGCTCTCGAACATCCACGAGCACAAGTTTGTCACCTTTATCCAGTCTCGACTTCAGTTCTTTGGGCGTAATTGTAAAGCTCATCAAGGTACCTCCATCTATGCATGGATCATAAGGAGCCAGAAAAAGGGTGTCAACCCTGGCAACTCATGGCTCAGCCAGGCGAGTAACTTGCTCAAGGCAGGATGTCTTCGAACCGATGGAGAATAGTGGCAGGGTTGGCTGGACGAGGAGGAAGGTCTCAGTGGTCGGCAGTTACCGACTCGATAGGCGGTCGCTTTTTTGTCGAAATGTGCAAATCCTGCCTAGATGGGTCAGTGTATGATACAAGGAAATGAGGCCATAATAGTTCGTAAAGTATTGATTTGAATGGCCAAAGCATGGGTTCTCTCTTGATTGAGGCATGCAATTTGCTTAAGCATGGGGGAGATGTGAATTCGAAAGGTTCTGAAGTTGTGGTGTTGGTGACTGCAGCTTCTTCCGCAGAGGCTGAGAAAATCGCGCAAATCATTGTTGGAGCCAGACTTGCTGCATGTGCAAATCTCGTTGATGGTCTCCGCTCAATTTTTCGATGGGACAGCAAAATCAACGTCGAAAATGAATGCCTGATGATCATTAAAACGACTCTTGAACGTTACGCAGAGCTTGAGTCCGTGATTCAGGAGCACCACAGTTACGCGGTCCCTGAAATTATCGCGTTGCCGGTCATTGCGGGCTCGGCTCCCTATTTGAATTGGGTCAGGGGAGAAACGCATAAGTAATTGATTTTAGTATGCACATTTGGTCAAAACAAAGGGTTGACCATCGAGTCTGAGATCGGTACACTGCAAAAGTCGATGGTCGTAATTCGTAAGTTGAATCCGTGAAGGGGAGAGCGTCCGATGAGCCAGCAAACGGCCGAAACAAGTGATGCCTATACCGTCGTTGTATTTCGAGGATCTTCCTCCAAGCCGCTGCGGTTTAGTTTCCCGCGGAAGTTTGTGCGTAAGCTCTTGATCCTGGCTGCGATCCTGATCGTAGCCGATCTATTGGTGGTCTCGCACTATGTGATTCGAACCGGGGAAGTGTGGCAATTATCGGCATTTCGGGCTGAGGCTATGGGTGCGCGAGAGCAAACCGCTGCCTTTTCCGCTGCAATTGATGATCTGAAAAAGCGTCTTTCGACCATGGGAGAGGTCAACCAGCGGCTTCGAGTCATGCTGGGAATTGATGCGACTAAGCCTGCCGGCGATCTTGCTAACGGACGGGGCGGTGAGGATGGTCCGTTGCCGGATGGGAAGGCTGGTGGCGTCCAGGGTACGGGACCAGCTGCTTCCGGTGTAGAGTTGAGGCAGCAGGTCTCGGAGTTTCGGGACAATAACCAATCCAGCGCTGATTTTTCGACAGAAAGCGTCGAAGAGGTGACCCAGCAGGTCCGTGAAAGTTTGGAAGCTCTCGTGCGAGAAGCCACCCAGCAAGAGGAAGCCCTGCACAGTTTGACTCAAATTGCCGAGCAGCGTTCGGCCCAGTGGGCATCAACTCCGTCTATCTGGCCTGTCCGGGGATGGGTGACATCCGGCTTTGGTCCCAGGGTTTCGCCGTTCACGGAGAAACCGGCCTGGCATGACGGCCTCGATATTGGCTCCCAGGCAAACTCTCCAGTTCAGGCCCCAGCGCTTGGACGTGTGGTGACAGTGGCATTTGATTCGAAAATGGGAAATATGGTGAAGTTGGACCACGGATACGGCATTGAAACTGTGTACGGGCACCTTGCCAAGTCCCTGGTGAAGGAAGGTCAGCGTGTAAAGCGTGGTGATGTTGTCGCCCTCGTCGGCAGCACCGGTCTTTCGACGGGGCCGCATCTTCATTATATGGTGAAGAAGAATGGACAAGCACTTGACCCGACCAAGTTTATCCTCGACTAGTCATCCCGCAGCGTTCGATCTGTCTTTGAATGCTGAGCGCATTCCCCTCCTTCGTTCTGGTTCTCACCCTCTTCTTTCATAGCTTCGCTGTTCCCCTCCTGCTCCGTCAGATGAGTGGGCATCTTTATCTCTGATCAATCGGGAGAGTGCCGTGCTATACTCCGAACTTTTTCAAATGTTTGCTCTGCTGAGGACATTGCATGACCGACCTGGAGATTGCCCGTTCTGTCACCCATAAGCATATTTTTGAAGTCGCACAAGCCTTAGGGATTCATTCTGAAGACCTCGTTCCCTTCGGGCGGTACAAGGCTAAAATTACCCTCGGTTTTGCTGCGCAGGTAAAGAGTCGTCCCCTCGGCCGCTATATTCTGGTCACTGCCATCAACCCGACGCCGCTGGGTGAGGGCAAGACGACGACGTCAGTCGGATTGAGCATGGGGTTGTGTCGCTTGGGTCATCAGGCTGCCGTGACGTTGCGACAACCCTCGCTGGGACCGGTATTTGGCATCAAGGGCGGAGGTACCGGAGGAGGGCGTGCTCAGGTTTGGCCCATGGAAGATATCAATCTGCATTTCACCGGAGACGCACACGCTGTCTCCGCGAGCCATAACCTGCTGTCGGCCTTTGTCGATAATCATCTGTTTCACGGGAACTCGCTCCAACTGGATCCGCAGGGAATCAGATGGCCACGTACGCTCGGTGTCAGTGACCGAGCGCTTCGCGACATTGGCCTTCAAGGGGAAACAGGTCAGCGGCATAGCCAATTTGTGATTACGGAAGCATCTGAAATCATGGCGGTGTTGGCGCTTGCGGCCGACCACGCCGACCTCCGTCACCGCCTCGGGAGAATTCTTGTCGGAGTGACGCAGAGCGGAGCGATGACTAGGGCGGAGGCCTTTGGATGTGCCGGTTCCATGGCCGTGCTGATGAAGGACGCATTATTGCCGAACTTGGTGCAGACCTTGGAGGGAACTCCGGCGTTTGTTCATGCCGGACCGTTCGGCAATATCGCTCATGGGAATTGTTCCATTGTCTCGGATCAACTGGCGCTGCGCTGCGCTGATTATGTCGTCACGGAAGCCGGATTCGGCAGTGACTTAGGCGCAGAGAAGTTCTTCAATATCAAATGCCGCACGTCCGGTCTTCGGCCTGATGTCGGGGTGGTTGTGGCCACGTTGCGTGCACTCAAGCTGCACGGCGGAGGCGGGATGGTGAAATCGGGGACGCCGCTCCCTTCAGGGTTGACAGGACCGAACCAGGTCGCATTGGAGAAAGGGTTTGCCAATCTTGAGCAGCATATTGCCAATGTGCGATCGCACGGAGTACCGGTGGTGGTTGCGGTCAATGCGTTCAAGGATGATTCGCCAGACGAATTGAACTGGGTGTGTGAACGCGCTTTAGGGGCAGGGGCTGCCGCCGCCGCCGTGTCGACGCATTGGGCTGATGGTGGAAAAGGGGCGGAGGAGCTTGCACGCGCCGTCGTCAAGGTGGCGGCGCAAGGAGCGCACTTCCACCACCTTTACGATGTGACCTCGCCCATCAAAAAGAAGATTGAGACCATTGCGACTACAATGTATGGCGCAGCCGGGGTCTCCTACTCGGCTCAGGCGGAGCGAGATATGGAACTGGCGGTGCGATTGGGCTTTGATCAGCTTCCTATTTGCATGGCGAAGACGCCATTGTCGCTCTCCCACGATCCCGCGCTCAAGGGGCGACCAGCGGGATTCACGGTGCCCATTCAGGAATTGCGGATCCTGGCTGGTGCTGGGTTTCTCACCGCCCTGTGCTCAGGCATTCAATTGATGCCGGGCTTGCCGAAGAAACCGGCAGGTGAGCGTATAGATATGGATCTGTTGTCTGGGGAGATTGTGGGGCTTGCGTAGCGGGCCTAGCGTTGCTTGAGGAACCGGAAGAATTCGGATTCCGGGCTCACGAGAATGGTGGTCTTGTCCTTGAGTGTCTTGCGATAAGCCTCCATGGTTCGAGTGAATTCAAAAAAGTGCGGATCCTGGCGATAGGCGTCCGCATAAATTTTGAAAGCCTTGGCATCGCCGCCGCCGCGCAGTTCTTCGGATTCGCGATACGCTTCTGCAAGGATAATTTCCCGATCTTTTTCAGCCTCAGATTTAATCTTCTGAGCCTCCTCCGCGCCCTCCGCGCGATACTGTTTCGCCTGCCGCTCCCGCTCGGCCTGCATGCGTGAGAATACGGCTTTCTCGTTCTGCTCGGGAAGGTCCGCGCGCTTGATCCGGACATCCTGGATCTCGATACCATAGGCTGAGGCTTTTTCGTTCGCGCGCTGGGTCACTACAGCCATCAGTTGCGCACGGGCCGAAGACACGATTTCCGCCAGGTCGTGCCGGCCCAGTTCGACGCGCAGTTCCGAATAGATGATGTCGTGCAAGCGCTGCAACGCACCCCGCTGGCTCTGGAAGGCCTGATACACCTTCAGGGGGTCCGTGATCCTCCACTTGGCAAAGTTGTCCAACAGTAGAGTCTTCTTGTCCTGGGTAATGACGTCTTGCGCATTGGAGTCGTAGTCCAGTAACCGCTTATCGAAATAGGTGACCTCCTCGATGAACGGCACTTTCAGATACAGGCCGCCCTCAGTCACGTTCCGGACGGGTTTCCCGAGCTGGACTACGATGGCGTTTTGGGTCACGTCAACAATATAAAACGGAGATGCGCCCAGGATCAGAAGGCCGACGACAATGCCGACAAAGGCCAGGAGGAAGCCTTGTTTGCTCATGGCGTGCGCTCCTGTGTTGAACCGGATGGGGATGGTTTGGAGAATCGATCCAACGGCAGGTACGGCAGGGCTCGTTCTCCGCCTTTCCCATCCAGAACGAACTTGTCGATCTGCGGGAGCACGTCTTCAAGCGTTTCGATATAGATCCGCTTGCTGATGATGTCCTTGGCCTGGTTGTATTCCTTCAAGGTTGCCACAAAACGATTGGCTTCGCCTTGAGCGCGATTGAGTCTGGCCTGCGCATACCCTTTGGCCTGGTTGACCAACTGTGCCGCCTCACCCTTGGCTTTGGGCGTGATATCATTCCGGTATCCCTGGGCTTGATTGATCAGTTTTTCTCGGTCTTCCTTAGCGTTGGTCACGTCCTTGAACGCGGCTGCCACTGCTTCGGGAGGGTCGACATCCTGCAATTGGACGGCGGCCACCTGCACCCCGGTCTTATATTCATCCAGAATATGTTGGAGGAGTTCCTGGGTGTCATGCTGGATCTGCGCTTTGCCGGTGGTCAGGGCCTCGTCGATTTTGCTCTTGCCGATGACTTCCCGCATCGAAGCTTCAGCCGCTTTCCCGATCGTGTCGTCAATATCAGCCACATTAAATAAGTACTCGCGCGAGCTTTTGATTTTATATTGAACGATAAATTCAATCGCCAAAATGTTCATGTCGCCGGTCAGCATCAAGGCCTCTTGCGGCACCATCTGCTGGCGGGCCTGTCGATCGGTTCGAAAACCGATCTCCACTCGGTGGAGCTTGGCGACTTTGGGTTGCAGCACGCTCTCGACCACAGGAATCTTCATATGCGGTCCGGGCTCCACGACGCGAATGGGGATGCCGAAGCGTTTTACCACCCCTTCTTCATCCGGGGCCACAATGAAGGCGCTTTGCCAGATAAGAAAGACCGTGAAGGCCACAAGGAGAAGATTGCGAAGACCGCCGGTGGGGAGCAAGTTTCGAAGTTGGCCTTGGGCCTGTTTGAAGGCTTGATCCAGATCATCGCCCTTCTTGCTCCAAGGGTCTTTGGGGTCCCAGACCATGTCGTGGCTCAATTCTGTATGTGGTGGCAAGGATGCTAACGGGCCACCTTAGCAAAGTGAGCACCCGTGAGCAACACATAAAGATGGCGAGATTTGACGTATCAAAATTCGTTGATGTATAGTTTCCGTATGAAGAGAGGCACAGTGAGAAATTCGGCACGGGCTGCGGAGCTGTTTCATGCGCTGGCAGATGAAACCCGCTTGGAAATCTTGGATGAACTGAAAAGCGGGGAGCAATGCGTTTGCGAATTGACGGATTGTCTCCAAGCAGGACAGTCGCGGCTCTCCTTCCATTTGAAGGTGCTCAAGGATGCTGGTGTCATTCATGATCGACGGGATGGTCGCTGGATGTATTACACCGTGAACAACGAAGTGCTCGCTGAGCTGGGTGAACTGGTCGACTCGCTGAAGCAAGCGAAGAGGGCGCGTCGTGCCGCGAGTTGTTGTTGATTTTTTTGTGCCCTACGCATCAATAAAACTTGATTGATGAGAGGGAGGAGGAAGAAATGGACGCACAGGCGATTCGCGACCTGGTGAAAGAAAAATACGGTGAAGCGGCCGTGAGAGCCAAAACCGGCGGCAGCTCCTGCTGCGGGGCCTCTCCCGCGCTCATGAATGTCGATCCGATCACGTCCAACCTGTATTCAGATCAGGAGCGCCAGGGGTTGCCGGCCGATGCCGTGGCGGCATCGCTGGGCTGCGGGAATCCAACGGCTCTGGCTGAACTGCATGCCGGTGAGACGGTGTTGGATCTGGGGTCCGGCGGTGGCATCGATGTGTTGCTCTCCGCCAAGCGAGTCGGTCCGACGGGGAAAGCCTATGGGCTGGATATGACCGAGGAGATGTTGGCGCTCGCTAGGGAGAATCAGCACAAGGCCGGCGTCCAGAACGTCGAGTTCTTGAAGGGCGAAATCGAGCAGATTCCGCTGCCTGATCGTTCCGTGGATGTGATCATCAGCAATTGCGTCGTGAATTTGTCCGGCGAAAAGGAACGCGTGTTGGCGGAGGCCTTTCGCGTTCTGCGTCCGGGAGGCCGACTGGCGTTGTCCGACATTGTGGCGCGCGGGGGGGGGGTCCCTCGGAGATCCGACGGAATCTCGAATTGTGGGCTGGGTGCGTGGCCGGCGCGTTGGAAGAGACGGAGTATCGGGACATGCTGGCCCAAGCGGGTTTCGTCGAGATCGGAATTGAGCCGACGCGCATCTATCAGGCCGATGACGTGAAGGAGTTGCTGGTCGGCACAGACCTCTCCAGTGATCTGCTCGTAGCCCAAGTCGAAGGCAAGTTCATGAGCGCATTCATTCGGGCCAAGAAACCGGCAGTGACGGTCTAAATCCTCCGGGCAGCCAGAGCACGAAGGAGCGAAGGGTATGGAACTCGCATTATCGGTTCATGAGCCGCGGGTGGCCACGAAGCGGTTGTCGTTCTTTGAGCGGTATCTCACGCTTTGGGTGGCGCTCTGCATGGCGGCTGGTGTGCTGATCGGACAGGCAGTGCCGGGTGTGGCGTCGAGCCTGCGAGGGGCTGAGATCGGACAGGGTAGCCACATCAATCTGCCGATTGCCGTGCTGATCTGGCTGATGATTGTGCCGATGATGATGAAGATTGAGTTTGCCTCGGTTCGTGATGTGGGCAAACGGCCGGTCGGCTTGCTGATTACCCTGTTCGTGAATTGGGTGGTGAAGCCCTTCTCCATGGCGTTCTTTGCCTGGGTGTTTTTCCGGTACGTCTTCTCAGCCTGGATCTCACCCGCCGAGGCCGACCAATACATCGCGGGGACCATTATCCTGGCTGCGGCACCCTGTACGGCCATGGTGTTTGTGTGGAGTTACCTGACGGACGGGGATCCCGCCTACACGCTCGTCCAGGTGGCCGTGAACGACCTGATTATGCTCGTGCTGTTTGTTCCGATTGTCGGGTTGCTGGTGAGCGGGGCGTCATCGTTGACCGTACCGTTCGATGTACTGTTGTACTCGGTGGCGATTTTTATTGTCATTCCGTTGCTCGTCGGCGCCGGGCTTCGACTGTGGTTGGTTCATCGGTATGGGCTGCGGTGGATGGAAGAACAGTTTCTGCCCCGATTCGCGCCGGTGACGATTGCGGCGCTGCTCCTCACGTTGGTGTGCATCTTCGCGTTTCAGTCGCAAAACATCCTGGGGAAAACCGTACATGTCGTGTTGATCGCAGTGCCGATTCTCCTGCAGGTCTACATAAATTCGTCGCTGACCTATGGCCTGATGCATCGCTGGCGGGTTCCCTACGCGATCGCTGCGCCGGGAGCGCTCATCGGTGCCAGCAACTTTTTCGAGTTGGCGGTGGCGACGGCCATCGCCCTGTTCGGGCCGGAGTCCGGTGCGGCGTTGGCAACCGTGGTCGGGGTGTTGGTGGAAGTGCCGGTCATGTTGTCGGTCTGTAGTGTGTGCAACCACACGAGACATTGGTTCAATCAGGTGGTCGGCGCATGAAGGCACGCGTGTTATTTCTCTGTACCGGTAACTCCGCGCGCAGTCAGATGGCGGAGGGGTGGTTGCGGGATCTGGCGGGTGATCGATTTGAGGTGTTCAGCGCAGGCACTCATCCAGTCGGCCTCAATCCGGGATCGGTCGAAGCGATGGCCGAAGTCGGCATCGATATCTCACGTCACCGGTCCAAAAACGTTTCCGAATTCGTGACGCAACCCTTTGACCATGTGATCACAGTCTGTGATCGAGCCAAAGAATCCTGCCCGATTTGGCCGGGGCCCACACATCTATTGCATTGGAGTTTTGACGATCCAGCAGCAGCCACCGATTCGGATGAGGCCCGTCGGCAGCTCTTCCGGCGTGTTCGCGATGAAATACTGGGGCAAATCAAGGCCTTTCTGGCGCAGGATGCCAAGCCGATCGGTTCAGGCCCACGCTAAGTGACGGCGCCGCCGCAGGAGGAGCCGGATCCGGCCGTGCACCCGTGGCAGTGGTTCCTCGTCACGATCGGTCGGCGGTGCAGGAGGGCCGGATCGAAGTCTCGAATGTGCCGGGGGCTACTTGGTGAGACAGGTAATTCCAACATCTGATTGAAGTCGCAATCGTAGAGCGTTCCGTCCCACCCGACCGAGAGGGTATAGCGGCACATGACGCTCGCCGCCGCAGCCGGGTTGAAGGCCGCGGCCAGCCGTTGCATGTAGTCTTCGTAGTTGCCGCTTTCCACGAGGAATTCCAAAAAGCGGCTGATAGGCATATTGGTGATGGTGTAGAGGTGCGTGAACGTAACGCCGTGGCGGGCGGCCAACTCCTTCCGGAACTTCGCTTCGATCCCTTCCTGCTTCGGCGGCAGAAAGGCACCGACCGGGTTGTACACCAGGTTCAAGGTCAGGCCGGTCCCCGCTTGGCCGTAGCCCAGTCGGTTCAATAATCGAAGGGCCTCGATCGACTTCTCGAAGATTCCCTCGCCCCGTTGCGCATCGGCCTGTGCCGCCTGATAGGACGGCAACGACGCAATGACGTCCACGCGGTGCCGCGCGAGAAATTCTCCCAGGTCGGCTTGCGAGGGCAGAAGCAGCACGGACAGGTTGCAGCGATCCAGTACCTGACGGCCTAACGCTCGGGCCTGCTCGACCAGCCAACGGAAATGCGGATTCAGCTCAGGCGCGCCGCCCGTGATATCCACGGTGGGAATGTCGGTGCGAGCGAGCGCCTGGAGGCACAGCTCGAGGGTGTCTTTCGACATGACTTCCGTCCGGTCAGGGCCGGCGTCGACGTGACAATGGCGACAGGTTTGATTGCACAGCTTCCCGAGATTCAGTTGAAGCGTAGTGATGCCGGTCGCGTGAAGCGGATAGAGCCCAACGTGCTCAAGAGCCGTCTCGAACGGCTGACAGGTCGACGTGTGGGCCAGAAGGCGCAGCTGCTCCGATGCGGCTGCGAGCGGATCCCGTCGAGCGAGCAGGCTTAGACCCATCGGATCGATCCTTTCCTCATCATCGGGGGCTCAGCAACAACCGCCGGTCGGGCTACAGGCGACTTCGGTGCCGTCCACACCTGCCGCGGCTCGCTGGTAGATCGTGAAGTGAGGGCGATAGGCCTCCTGTGTTAAGACCTGGAAGGTCTTTGAGCAGATTTCCAAGGGCACTCCGCGGTAGTACTGGTGATGATCGTCGTCTTCGGCGCAGATGATCGGCCCAGTCAGAATCGCGTAGGCGCTTTGCCAGACACAGGGTAACTGTTCCGGGAGTATCGCGCACCAGCGCGGGTCGGCGGCGGCGAGTGAGACAGGCCTGGGGCCGAGTAGAAACAGCGAGCGAAGCGGCTCGCTTTGCAACAGTTGCGCGCTCTGGGCGTTGATGCTGAGGGGCACGCCGCGTTCGTATCGTTGGCCCAGTTCATCCGTCACGCTTGAGAAGGGGCCACGGAGCGTGGCATAGGATGAGGTCTTTTCCTCGGCGACGGCTGGAAACTTGTATCCGGTGAGCGTCACCGAGAGAAAATGGATGCCGTCGATGGATTGCCAAGTGCCCGATTTGATCTGATGCACGGCGCGAAACCCCGCATCGACCATGCCGCCGATATAATCCTGCACCTGCAAAGCCCCTGAGAGGCAGTCGCCCCATTTGGCCGCATCATGAACCAAATATTGTGGAACGACTTGATCGGATACGATGTCGGAAATGGTAAACCGGCCGCCCGGCTTCAACACCCGGAACATCTCACGAAAAACCTTCCGCTTGTCGGGCGCCAGGTTAATCACACAGTTGGAAATGATCAGATCGACGCTGCCGTCCTCAACCGGCATGGCATCGGCTATGCCTTTGCGAAACTCGGTATTCGAATGGGGGTAGCCGAGGTTCGCGGCCACGATGGGGGCATTGCGGCGGGCGATCTCCAGCATGGTGTCGGTCATGTCGATGCCGATTACATGTCCGCCGGGGCCTACACAGCGCGCCGCTTCGAAGCAGTCGATCCCCCCGCCGGACCCGATATCCAATACGGTTTCGCCCGGTTGAACGGTATGTAGCCCGGCAGGCGTGCCACATCCGTAAGAGATGGTCAGGACTTCTTCCGGAACGAACGACTTGAGGTCGTCAAAGTCGTACCCGGTCGGGCAACACATCTGCTCGCCGGTCGAGGCGGCGCGTGCATAGCGGTCGCTGACTTTCTGGGTAATGTCGTCGGTGGGCATATCCCCTCATGTCTTCCTAGGATGATATGGAACGAACTCTATGTAACACATTTGGTAGGACTTCGGCCAACCGGGGTCATTCGGCTGGCCTTCCCTTGCATCGCTGAGGGTTTCGTGATACCTGAACAACCATGAGCGCCCTCGGCACTGAGACACACCGCCAGGATGAACCGGATGCCAAGGTCCGGGCCGCCCTTGTTTCGGTCTTGGAACGCCATCCCTCTGTGACCATGGCCATCCTGTTCGGTTCTCTTGCCGCCGGACGAGGGCGTCCTGACAGCGACCTCGACCTCGCCGTGAGCACAACCGCACCACTCACCGTCGTCGCACGCGTTGAGCTTATCGATGAACTC
>JACCDZ010274453.1_pt1 | contig 48995 bp, 47 predicted proteins | sample 7449551 | NCBI WGS metagenome assembly JACCDZ01 (sample SAMN15323452, study PRJNA562643) | freshwater metagenome | isolation source: river surface water | place: USA:Blue River Watershed | collected 2017-08-18
ATTTTTTGATCGTGTTCTGAAATATATTGTCCAGCTACCATTTGATCTGTACCTACTAAGAACATTCCTAAAGCTTGTTTTCCTAAAACTTTAATATCGTTTCTTCTAACTGGTTGTGTATATCCTTGATTTGCCATTTGAAGAGCGACTTGTTTTGCCGTAGCAATTTGTCTGTCTTTATTTACCACAACAATATCTCTTCCTTTTTGAAGTACACCGATATCGAAACCTTCATAAGCAGAAGTGGCTACTTTCGCCATACCAACTGTTAAGAAATATTCTTGTAAGACGTTTAATTCTACGTCATTTTTTCTAAATAAATCTGAAGCACGAAGCGCCATTTCTTTAGAACCACCACCACCAGGAATTACTCCAACACCAAATTCTACTAATCCAATGTACGTTTCTGCGGCAGCTACAGCTCTATCAGAATGCATCGTTAATTCGCAACCACCACCAAGTGTCATTCCGTGAGGCGCAGCAATTACTGGAATAGAAGAATAACGACAACGCATCATCGTGTCTTGGAACATTTTGATAGCCATGTTTAATTCGTCATATTCTTGTTCCACTGCTAACATGAAAATCATCGCTAAATTCGCACCAACAGAAAAATTCGTTCCTTGATTTCCTATTACTAAACCTTCGTAGCCTTTTTCAGCCATATCAATAGCTTTGTTGATGCCTTGCAAAACTCCAGCTCCAATAGAATTCATTTTTGATGTAAATTCTAAATTGATAATTCCGTCACCTAAATCGGTAATTATACTTTCACTATTGTTCCAAACTTTTTTGCTTTCGCGAATGTTGTCTAGAATAATAAAAGCATCTTGTCCTGGAATTTTCTCTGTTTGTTTTTTATCTATATTGTAGAAATACGTTGCTCCTTCTTTTACAGAATAAAAAGACGTATTTCCAGAAGCTAACATATCAGTTACCCAACTTGCAGGTTGATACCCTTCAGCTTGCATTAATTCAATTCCTTTTTGAACTCCGATCGCATCCCAAATTTCAAATGGTCCATTTTCCCAACCGAAACCAGCTTTCATCGCATCGTCAATCTTGTAAAAAGCATCTGTAATTTCAGGTATTCTATTCGAACAATAGGTAAACATTGAAGCGAAATTTTTACGATAAAATTCTCCTGCTTTATCTTTTCCAGTGATTAACACTTTGAATCTATCAATTGGTTTATCGATAGTTTTGGTTAATTCTAAAGTTGCGAAAGAAGCTTTTTTAGCCGCACGATATTCTAAGGTATCTAAATCTAAAGAAAGAATGTCTTTTCCTTCTTTTTTGTAGAAACCTTGATTGGTTTTACTCCCTAACCATTTATTTTCCATCATTTTATTGATGAATTCTGGTAATTTGAACAATTCTAAAACTTCGTCTGTTTTACAATTTTCGTAAATTCCGTTCGCTACGTGAACTAAAGTATCTAAACCAACTACATCCACAGTTCGGAACGTTGCCGATTTTGGACGACCAATAACTGGTCCTGTTAATTTGTCTACTTCTTCAATAGTTAAACCCATCTCTTTTACTTGGTGAAACAAGCTCATGATTCCGAATATTCCGATTCTGTTTCCTATAAAAGCAGGTGTATCTTTAGCAACTACTGAAGTTTTTCCTAAGAATTTTTCACCATAACCGTTTAAGAAATCTAATACTTCAGTTGAAGTTTGTGGCCCTGGGATAATTTCGAATAATTTTAAGTAACGTGCTGGATTGAAGAAATGCGTTCCGCAGAAATGTTTTTGAAAATCTTCACTTCTACCTTCACTCATAAAGTGAATTGGAATTCCAGAAGTGTTTGAAGTAATTAAAGTTCCTGGTTTACGAAATTTTTCAATTTGTTCGAAAACGCTTTTTTTGATATCTAAACGTTCTACAACAACTTCAATAATCCAATCGCAAGTTGCAATTTTTGCCATATCATCTGTTGTGTTTCCGGTAGTGATTCTACTAGCAAAACTTTGATGATAAATTGGAGAGGGTTTTGATTTTAGCGCATTGGCTAAATGCTCATTTACCAGTCTGTTTCGGACTACTTTACTTTCTAAAGTCAATCCTTTTTTGGTTTCTGCTTCTGTTAATTCTCTAGGAGCAATATCAAGTAGAAGAACTTCTACACCGATATTTGCAAAGTGACAAGCAATTCCGCTTCCCATAATTCCGGAACCAACGACAGCAACTTTTTTAATATTACGTTTCATTACTTATATAGTATTATATTGTGTTTACTTGTTTGATAAGATATTTTTATCGAAAATTTCTTTTTCTTGAATTTGTTCGTTTATAATTTCGGCAACTTCCATAAAGTTTTGAAGTTGGGCTTCCGTAATTTTAGATTTGATGACTTCATTAAACTGAAGTACTGTTTGTTTAGATAATTCGCGTTTTTGTTTTCCTTCTTCTGTAAGAAATATCAAAACACCTCTTCTATCTGCTGGATTTTTTTTACGAATAATTAATCCGCGTTCTTCCATCGACTTTAACGTTCTGGTTAAACTTGTGGCTTCCATGCCCATTCTTGGTCCCAAAGCTGTTGAAGGAATACCTTTATCTTTATCAATACTCAACAAGGCAAATCCTGTAGCCATTGTTGCCCCATATTTAGCCGCTTCTTCGTTATACATTTTGGCTACTGTTTGCCAAGTATATCTTAAAACATAATCTATTGTTTTGTCTTGCATAAGGTATTTTTTTTCAAATATAGAAAAAAATACTATGCACGCATAGTATTTTTATAAAAATTTTCAATTATTCTGAAAAAAAATGTGTTTAGTAAAATTACGAAAAAAAAGTCTACGAAAATTATTTAAAAAATAATAAAACGTTAAATTATAGAAGCAGAAAGTTGCATTGACAGATTTTAGTTTTTATTAGAATAACTTCTACTGAAACTTTATGGCATAAAAAAAGGCAATCTTTCGATTACCTTTTTTTGAGCCAGTGGAGGGACTCGAACCCACGACCTGCTGATTACAAATCAGCTGCTCTAGCCAGCTGAGCTACACCGGCAAATGCCTTTTTACAATATGAATTTCCTTAAAAAAAGGAAAAAAGGCAATCTTTCGATTACCTTTTTTTGAGCCAGTGGAGGGACTCGAACCCACGACCTGCTGATTACAAATCAGCTGCTCTAGCCAGCTGAGCTACACCGGCGACTCATATTGCAGTGCAAATATAGCCTTGAATTTTTAATTTGCAAAAAAAATAAAAGTTTTTTTTGCCTTTTTTTTTAGTTTAATTCGTTCACTTTTGCAACAAATTGATTTGCAGCAACTTCGAATTCTTCTTTAACTAATTTGTAATGTGCTTTTTTATTTTCAACATTTTTTTGGTTCACTTTCACCATTAAAGCATCAAAAGCATCGTAGATATCCCCTACTAAAGCCTCAGATGAATCAGTTGGTTTTCCTCCAGAAGTCATTTCCCAAATGTATACTATGTTTAGGATATCTCCTAAAACGTAGTTTATTTCTTTTTTCAAGTTTTTAACGCTTGCCATTTTGTTATTTTTAAAAATTATGGTGCAAAAGTAAACAATATATTGATACGCTGCTAATTAAATTGTAATTTCCAACAGAGAAGTTTCTCCAATAAGTTCAAATTCTTCTACTATTGCAGGAATTAAAACGGTATCTCCTTTTTTAAATTTAAAGGTAAAATCCGATGTAACTATCACAAAACTACCTTCAGTACACATAAAAACTGTGAAAGATTCTTTTCTCTTTTTCCAAGTATACTTTTCTGAAACTTCTATAATATTAGTGGTAAAAAATGGACATTCCACTAAATTAACACTTTCATTTGTTCCTTTATTATAGAATACTTTGGTATTGGTTTCATTATAATTGATAGCATCTACCGCTAAATCATTATGTAATTCTCTACCTATTCCGTTAGCATCTACTCTATCCCAATCATATAAGCGGTAAGTAACATCGCTGGTTTGTTGAATTTCTGCAATTAAAACCCCAGCGCCAATGGCATGAACTGTTCCGGTTTCTAGAAAAAAAGCATCTCCTTTTTGAACAGGCGTTTCATTTAAAATAGTAACTAAGGTTTTACTTTCTAAATGTTTTAAATATTCTTCTTTATTAATTTTATTTTTAAACCCAACCACTAATCTTGCCGTTTCATCTGCTTGCATCACATACCACATTTCGGTTTTTCCGAAAGAATTGTGTCGTAATTTTGCTAATTCATCATTTGGATGTACTTGAATGGATAAATCTTCTTTCGCATCTAAAAACTTAAAAAGTAAAGGAAATTCTAACCCAAATTTTTCTATTGATTTCGAACCTAATAGTTCGATTGGATACTTTTCTATTAATTCGTTTAAATTCAATCCAGCGAATTCACCATTAGCCACTACACTAACATCATTAGCAACAGTTGACAATTCCCAACTTTCACCAATTTGGTTACCTTCGAAAGACTTATTTAAAAAATCTTTCAATTTCGTTCCACCCCAAATTCTTTCTTTAAAAATCGGATTAAATATTAATGGATAAAACTTCATTTATGCTCCTTTATAAGATACGAAATTTCGAGGGGTTTCATACAAAACCACTTCCAAATCTAAATCATCATTAATATGTGTTCTTAGTTTTTGCCAAATTACTACTGCTATATTTTCGGCAGTAGGATTTAAACTTTCAAAATCAGGAACATCTAGGTTTAAGTTTTTATGATCAAACGCATTTTCAATATGTACTTTTATCAAGTCTGATAAAATTTTTACATCAATAACAAAACCAGTTTCTTGATCAATTTCACCAGTAACACTAACTATTAATTCGTAGTTATGCCCATGATAATTTGGATTGTTGCATTTTCCAAAAACCGCATCGTTCTTTTCCATGGACCAATCTTTACGATACAATCTGTGGGCTGCATTAAAATGCGCTTTTCTACTTACTGTTACTTTCATAAATTACCTTTATAAATTTTCATCAAAATGATGGTAAAATTCTTCAAAAATTATTTTAAACCAAACGGTATAAAGATCTGGATTGACTAACATGTCATTTTTAACTTCTTCAATTTTCATCCATTTCCAACTTTCTACCTCTTCTTTATTTATCACTGGAATATCATTATAATAACCAATCATCACATGATCCAATTCATGCTCCGTTAAACCGTTATCAAAAGGCGCTTTGTAAATAAAATGAAACATTTCTTTTAATTCTGTTTCGAAACCCATTTCTTCACGTAAACGTCTAGTTCCAGCCTGAATATTAGTTTCATTTTCACGTTGATGACTGCAGCACGTGTTCGTCCACAATAAAGGAGAATGGTATTTATGATGTGCGCGTTGTTGCAACATCAGTTCATTTTTATCATTCAAAATAAAAACAGAAAACGCTCTGTGTAACAATGCTTTTTCATGGGCTTCTAGTTTATTCATCAACCCGATTGGGTGATCATTTGTATCAACTAAAATAACTTTTTCTTCTACCACTCTGGAAAATTTTAGACGTCAAATTTACAAAAAAAATAATTTTAATAACAAAGATATACTGAAATAAAGACTTTAACGCAATGTTAATAAAATTGGGTTGGTAATACCATAAATAATTGTATTTTTACGCTTCGAAAATTTTAAAAGAAAAAATGGGTAAAATCATTGCAATTGCCAATCAAAAGGGTGGTGTAGGAAAAACAACAACTTCAATAAATCTAGCCGCTGCTTTAGGTGTTTTAGAGAAAAAAGTTTTATTAATAGATGCAGATCCGCAAGCTAATGCAACTTCTGGATTAGGAATTGATGTGGAAAGTGTTGAAATTGGTACTTACCAAATCTTAGAACATAGTAACAAACCAGAAGAATCTGTGGTGGTTACTACGGCTCCAAATGTTTGGTTGATTCCAGCTCACATTGACTTAGTTGCCATTGAAATTGAATTGGTTGACAAGGAAAACAGAGAATACATGCTAAAACAAGCATTAAGCGAAATTAAAGAACAATATGATTATATTATTATTGATTGTGCACCTTCATTAGGTTTGTTAACATTAAACGCATTAACAGCTGCCGATAGTGTGGTGATTCCAATTCAGTGTGAATATTTTGCATTAGAAGGTTTAGGAAAATTATTGAACACGATAAAAAGTGTACAAAAAATTCACAATCCAAGTTTAGATATTGAAGGCTTACTTTTAACGATGTACGATTCTCGTTTACGATTATCGAACCAAGTTGTGGAAGAAGTTCAGAAACATTTTAACAACATGGTATTTTCTACAATCATTCAAAGAAATATTAAATTAAGTGAAGCACCAAGTTTTGGAGAAAGCATTATTAATTATGATGCAACAAGTAAAGGCGCTACAAATTACTTAAATTTAGCAGAAGAAATTATCAAGAAAAACAGTATTATATAATGACAAAAGCAGTAAAAAAACCTGTATTAGGAAGAGGATTATCAGCGCTTTTAAGTGATCCTTCAAACGACATTAAGTCGGTTGAGGATAAAGGAGCGGATAAAGTTGTAGGAAGCATCGTTGAACTTGATATTAATTTTATTGAAATCAACCCGTTTCAACCTAGAACAAATTTCAATGAAGAAACCTTACAAGAATTAGCCAAATCTATTAAAGAAGTTGGGGTAATTCAACCAATTACTGTTAGAAAATTAGAATTTAACAAATACCAATTAATTTCTGGAGAGCGTAGATTACGTGCTTCAAAATTATTAGGTCTTTCAACTATTCCTGCTTATATCCGATTAGCGAATGACAATGAATCGTTAATTATGGCATTGGTAGAAAACATTCAACGCCATGATTTAGACCCTATTGAAGTTGCTATTTCTTACCAAAGATTAATTGAAGAAGTAAATTTAACACAAGAAGAAATGAGTGAGCGCGTAGGTAAAAAACGATCTACCATCACCAACTACTTGCGTTTATTAAAATTAGACCCAATCATTCAAACAGGAATGAGAGATGGTTTTATTTCGATGGGACACGGAAGAGCTTTAATTAATATTGAAGATCAAGACGCACAAAGCGACATTTACCACACCGTTGTAACTCAGAATTTATCTGTTAGAGACACGGAAGCTTTGGTAAAAAAATACCAAGAAGGTTTAAAACCAAAAACAAGCAAGCCGGTTTCAACAAAATCTTTCGAGATTGCTTCCGAACAAAAGAAAACTTTTGCTGACTTTTTTGGTGCAAAAGTTGATGTTAACGTTGCTGCAAATGGTAAAGGAAAAATTTCAATTCCTTTTCATTCTGAAGAAGACTTTAATAGAATTATGAAATTAATCAACAACTAGTGAAGCAACTTCTTTACATATTTGTTTTTCTATTTTTGAGCACTACCTTTTCAGTTGCTCAAAATAAAGAATTAAAAATCGATACAAAAGAAACTGTAAAAGGTGACATCAATCCATTGTCTCCAGCAAAAGCGGCATTCTATTCCGCTATTTTACCTGGTTTAGGACAAGCCTATAACAAACGTTATTGGAAAATCCCTATTGTTTATGGTGCTATCGGAACGGGAGTTTATTTTATTATTGATAGTAACAAAAAACACAATCAATACAGAGATGAATATAAAAAACGTTTAGCAAATGGTGGTGCTATTGACACTTCTGATCCAACTTACGGGAGATTAAGTACAGAAAGTGTGATTCGTGGGCAAAAATTCTACCAAAAAAACAGAGATTTATCCGTACTAATTACCGCTGGATTATACATTTTAAATATTGTTGACGCTAACGTTGACGCTCATTTACTTCAATTTAATGTGAATGACGATTTATCTTTAAAACCAGATTTACAAACTAACCCTTATACTTTCAAACAAAATCTTGGATTTACTTTAACCTATCAATTTTAACGTGTTTTGTAACATTTTATACAACTCGTCAACTAATTAATATGAAATCGCAAAAAACAACAAATTTGACACAATCAAAGTCCGTAAAACAATGCGATATCAATTGACAAACACAAAACATTAAACATCTACAAATGAAAATAGCTTTATTAGGTTACGGAAAAATGGGAAAAGTAATTGAAAAAATTGCTTTAGAACGTGGACATGAAATTGTTTTAAGAAAAGGAAGTTCAGATAATTTTGAAGGGCTATTACAAGCTGATGTAGCTATTGATTTCAGCGTACCAACTAGTGCGGTAAATCACATTTCGGAATGTTTAAACCAGTCTATTCCGGTAATTTCAGGAACTACAGGTTGGTTAGCAAATTACGACGAAATGGTTACACTATGTCAAGAAAAAAATGGAAGTTTTATTTATGGCTCTAACTTTAGTTTAGGCGTAAATATTTTTTTCGAACTAAATAATTACTTGGCAAAAATGATGAAGAACCTTAAAGACTACAATGTTTCTATGGAAGAAATTCATCATACTCAAAAATTAGATGCACCAAGCGGAACAGCTATTAGCTTAGCAAACGGAATTATTGAAAATACGGATTACACCAATTGGACATTAGATAACGCATCAACAAACGAAATTTATATTGATGCCAAAAGAATAGAAAATATTCCTGGGACACATTCTGTTTTTTATGATAGTAAAGTAGATCAAATTGAAATCAAGCATACTGCTCATAACAGAGAAGGTTTTGCTTTAGGTTCCATCATTGCAGCCGAATGGTTACATGGCAAAAAAGGAGTTTACACTATGAAAGACGTTTTAGGGATTTAAGTTAGAAGTTAGAACAAAATTACAACATACAGCATTCATTATACAATAAAGAAAAATGGACATATCAACTTGGATTATCACATTATTAGTAATTAGTACAATTCACGGAATTTGCACTTGGAAATTATACGCAAAAGCTGGCAAACAAACTTGGGAAGCCTTTCTTCCTGTTTATAACGGTATCGTTTTGATGCAAATTATTAATCGCCCTAAATGGTGGATCTTTTTGGTATTTCTACCAGTAATTAACTTGTTGATTTTACCAGTTATTTGGATTGAAACGCTTCGTACATTCGGAAAGAAAACAACTGCTGATATGTGGTTAGGCGTAATTTCTTTAGGACTATACATTGGATTAGTTAATTACACTCAAGATGTTTCTTATGAAGCCAATCGCGACACCAAACCAGCAACAAAAGCTTTAGACACATTAGGATCTTTAACTTTTGCTTTAATTGTAGCCACTTTCGTTCATACGTATTTCATTCAACCTTTTGTAATCCCTTCTTCTTCGCTAGAAAAATCTTTATTGATTGGAGATTTTCTTTTTGTAAGTAAATTTCATTATGGAGCAAGAACACCAATGACACCAATAGCTGCACCTATGGTTCATGATTCAATTCCAAAATTAGGAACATTGTCATATTTAAGTAAACCACAAATTCCTTATTTCAGATTTCCAGCTTTAGAAAAAATAAAAAACAACGATATTGTAGTTTTCAATTGGCCAAGTGACACGTTAGACAACATGTATCACCCTTCAAACAGAAAAATTGAAAAACCTAGAGACAAAAAAACAAATTACGTAAAACGTTGTGTAGGTATTGCAGGTGATAGTTTACAAATTAAAAATGGAATTGTATTTGTAAACGGTAAAGAGCTAATTTTACCAGAAAGAGCAAAACCTCAGTATTCTTATCAAGTTACCTACGACATGAATACTCCAATTGACTTTGAAGGGTTATTAAAGGAATTAGGCTCAACAGATGGTGCTGGTTTTAAAAATGAAACTAAAGACACACTATACATAAGAGCCTTAACTTTTGAAGGTGCTGAAAAACTAAAATCTGTTACAGGAATAAAGTCTGTCAACAGAATAATTGACAAAGGAGCTGAAGATGGTATATTTCCGGATTTCAAAGACGGAAAACCATCTGTAACAAACAATTGGAATGCGGATAATTTTGGACCAATTTATATTCCACAAGCTGGTAAAACAGTTGCTTTAAACAAAGAAACATTACCTTTATACAAAACCATCATTACAGAATATGAGCATCATCAATTGCAAGTTAATGGGAACGAGATTCGAATTGATGGAAAACCTGTAACCTCATATACCTTTGAACAAGATTACTATTGGATGATGGGAGACAACAGACATAACTCGTTAGACGCTCGTTATTTTGGATTCACACCAGCAGATCATATTGTAGGAAAACCCATTTTCATTTGGATGAGTATCGATTGGAATGCTAAAGGCTTATTGAATAAATTCAGAACAGAACGTTTCTTTACTACTGTTAGCGGAGAAGGTCAGCCAGAATCATATTTCAAATACTTTCTTGTTGTTTTAGGAGCCTATTTTGTTTGGGATTGGTATAGAGGTAAGAAAAAGAAAAAAGAAGCAGATTTACTTTAAATAATTTAAGAGTTGTAATTTAGTTTACAACTCTTTTTTAATTCGAAATAACTATGAAGCAAGACATATTAATATACCCTACTTATTTCCCATCTATTAGTCATTATATCGCTATGCTAAATGCGGAATCAGTAACGTTTGAGGTGGAAGATACTTTTCAAAAACAAACCAACAGAAACCGAATGTATATTTATAGTCCGAATGGTATTCAGATGTTAAACATATCAGTCAAGCATGACAAGGCAAATGGCAAGTTTAAAGACATCAAAATAGACAATCAGTACAATTGGCAGAAAAACCATTTTAAATCCTTAGAAGCCGCTTATAAAAACTCGCCTTTTTACGAATATTTTATTGATGACTTACAACCACTATTCGAAAAGAAACACGAGTTTATGTTAGATTTAAACTTTGAGATTTTTGAGCTAGTAAATGAAGCTTTAGGCGTTTCAATTCCTTTTGAAAAAACCACAGAATACTTTCATGAAGTTGCCAACAAAACTGACTTTCGTTTTTTGGTAAATGGTAAAAAAGACAGCACACAAATTGAACCTTACACACAAGTTTTTGATGACAAACATGGATTTTTAAATAACCTTTCTATTTTAGATTTATTATTTAATGAAGGAAGATATGCAGTTGATTATTTGAAACAACATAGTTTATAAAACGTCTAGTGATATGTTTTCAACTTGACAAACTATATATAAATAAAAAATGCCCCGATATATCGGGGCATTTTTTATAATGTGAGTTGAACTTATGAATTATGTTCTTGTTCAACGATTGTTTTGTCATATTTAGTCATTGTATCCACTAATACTGGAGTAGCAATAAATAATGATGAATAGGTACCAACAATAATACCGATTAACATCGCGAAGATAAATCCACGGATTGAATCACCACCGAATACAAACATAATTGACAATACTAAAATCATCGTTAATGAAGTATTTAAGGTACGAGACAAAGTAGTGTTAATCGAATCATTAACAATTTGATTGAAATTACCATGGTGAGATTTAACACCTAAGAATTCACGAACCCTATCGAATACAATTACAGTATCATTCATCGAGTATCCAATTACTGTTAAAATCGCAGCAATAAAGTGCTGGTCAATTTCCATATGGAATGGCATGTATTTGTATAATAAAGAGTAAATACCTAATACGAAAATAACGTCATGTCCAACAGCAGCAATTGCTCCTAAAGAATATTGGTATTTTCTAAACGAAACTACTAAATATAAACATACTAATAACATCGCTCCTAATACTGCCCAATATGCATTTGTTTTAATATCATCTGCAATTGAAGGACCTACTTTCATAGCTTGTAATACTCCAATCTTTTTACCTTCTTGCGTGTTTGTAAATTCATCATAAGAAATTTCTTTTGCGAAGAATTTTTTCAATCCAGCATATAATTTTTCATTTACTTCTTTATCAACCTCAACACCTTGCTTATCAATTTTGTATTTAGTTGTAATTTTCAATTGACTTTCGTTTCCAAAAGTTTTCGCTTCAGCTTTTTCAAATAAATCAGCAGTAGAAAGTGCATTAGATACATCTTCAGAAGAAACTTTTTGATCAAATTGAACTTGGAATGTTCTTCCTCCTACGAAATCAATACCTTGGTCAAATCCGTTTACAAAGAAAGAAGCAAAACTTACTAAACAAACAATTAATGAGAAAGCATAAGTAAATTTCTTGATCTTTAAGAAATCAAAGTTGAAACCTGTAAACCAATTTTTGGTAATATTTGTTGAGAATTGTAGACTTCTACCTTTAGCGATATCAGCATCAATAAAGAAACGAGCGATAAAAATCGAAGTAAATAATGAAGTTAAAATACCAATTAATAAAGTAATGGCGAAACCTCTAATCATTCCTTCTCCAAAAATATATAAAATAGCTCCAGTTAAAACGTGAGTTACGTTCGCATCGATAATTGAACGCATAGCTCCTTTCCAACCAAAAGCTGCAGTAACAGCATTTTCTAATGATAAACCAGCTCTTAATTCTTCTTTTGCTCTTTCATAAATAATGATGTTCGCATCCACTGCTGTACCCATTGTTAATACGATACCAGCAATACCAGGTAATGTTAATACAAATCCGAAGTTTGCCATTGCACCGAATAACAACACTAAGTTTAAGATTAAGGCTACGTTAGCATACCAACCAGCTCTTCCGTAGTAGAAAATCATCCAGAAAGAAACTAATAATAATCCAATTAATGAAGATAAAATACCATTATCAATAGCTTCTTGACCTAAAGATGGTCCAACTACTGCTTTTTGTACAATTTCTGCTTTAGCTGGTAATTTACCTGCTCTTAATACGTTTTCTAAATCCGCAGTTTCTTCTAATGTGAAACTTCCTGAAATTTGAGTTTGTCCTCCAGAAATAGCTGCTTTAGCTGTTGCAGCAGAGTATACAATATTATCTAAAACGATACAAACTTGGTTCCCTTTTTTAGCGATATCACCAGTTAATTGTTCCCATTTTCTAGAACCAACTGGATTCATTTGCATACTTACCGCTGGTTTACCAAATTGGTCAAAATCAGCACTTGCATCAGTTACCGCACCACCTAATAATGGAGCAACTCCATCTGAAGTACCTTTTAAGATGTATAATTCAACAATATCACCTAATTTATCATTTGTTTTTCCCCAAGCAAACTTAGCATAAGATGCTGTTGCTGGTAATAATGCTCTGATGTCTGCTCTTTTTAAATAAGAGTTAATTCTTGCCGTGTCTTTTACGTTATAAGCATATAAACCAGATGGACCAGGTACTGCTTTTTCAAATAACGGACCTAAATCTTGAGTAGCTTTTTTAGCTGGATCTTTTTTATCTGCTAATAAGTCGTTTACTTTTGATTTTGCATCAACCGCTTTTGTAGTATCAACTGTGGCAACTTTAGTAGTTGCTTTTTTCTCAGAAACTTTTAAAGCTTCGTTTGCTGCTGTAAAGAAATTACCTAATTCTTCTGGTCTTAAAGTTTCCCAGAACTCTAATTGTGCTGTACTAGATAATAATTTTTCAACTCTATCTAAGTCTTTTGCACCAGGTAATTCAACTAAAATTCTTCCAGTTTCACCAATTTTTTGGATGTTTGGTTGTGCAACCCCGAATTTATCAATACGTTTTGTTAATACTTTATAAGCACTCTCAATAGATTCAGCAACTTTTCTTTTTAAAATTACTTTCACTTGATCATCAGACATGTTTGACTGAATCTCATCAGATAAATTTCTATTATAGAAAATTTCAGGAGAAGCTAATTTTAAAGTTCCTTTTGATTCTACTGCAAAAGCATCAAAAAAGGCATCTAAATAATCTTGATTCCCTTTTCTTTCTTCTGTAGCTCTAACTAAAGCTTTATTGAAAATAGGATCATTAGAATTGTTCGATAAAGTTTTTAAAACGTCTTTAACTGAAACTTCTAAAGTTACGTTAATACCACCTTCTAAATCTAACCCTTTGTTGATTTGTTGTTTTTCTATTTCCTCATAAGTAAAGCTAGCAAAACCTAAGTTTAATACTTCTTTTTTCTTTAATGATTTTAAATAGTCTAATTCTTTTTGAGAATCTCCTTTCGCAAACTCTTTCGCATCTTTTGCAATTCCGTTAGCAACAAACGTAAATGAAAGTTGATAGATACAAGCAATCGTAAAGATGATTGCGAAGAATTTAATTAGTCCTTTGTTTTGCATTATAGTTAATTTTAGTTATTTTCTTTAAAAACGGACAAATATATCATTTCATAAAGGATAAAACAATTTTATTTTCGTCTAAAGTTCATTTTTTATCAATATTTAATCAATAATTTTGTTAATTAATTAATTTTTAAGCTCTAAGACAAAGTTAAGACATTTAAATTAATTTAACATTTATTTTCTTGAAAATGAAAACGGGTGCATTTAGGCACAAAATTATCTTTCAAAAAATAAATTAAGCTTTTTCTTACCAACTTCATTTCTTTCAAAAATCTTAAATTCCATTCACACAAAAGCTTAACACCATAAAAAAAGCGCTAAATAAATTAGCGCTTTAATGATTTATAACAAACGAGTATTAGTTGTCAACAATTGTAGAATCTGCTATCTGCTTGTAAGTTCCATTTACTAATTTCTCACGAATTGCTTCAAAAGCAGTTAATGTTTCATTAATATCTTCAATTGTATGCGTAGTTGTAGGAATCATTCTCAATAAAATTATCCCTTTTGGAATTACTGGATACACAACAATCGATAAGAAAATACCGTAGTTTTCTCTCAAATCGTTCACCATTATCATCGCTTCCGGAATACTTCCTTCTAAATAAACTGGCGTAATACAAGTATTTGTATCACCAATATTGAATCCTTTTTCTTTTAATCCGTTTTGTAACGCATTCACATTCTCCCATAGTTTATCTTTAATTTCAGAAGAATTACGCAACAATTCTAAACGTTTTAACGAACCAATAGTTTGAATCATCGGCAACGCTTTGGCAAACATTTGAGAACGTAAATTATACTTTAAGTAATCAATAATATCTTTATCTGCCGCTACGAAAGCACCAATATTTGCCATTGATTTTGCGAAAGTTGAAAAATACACATCAATTCCATCCTGACAACCTTGCTCCTCACCTGCTCCAGCTCCAGTTTTACCTAAAGTTCCAAAACCATGTGCATCATCCACTAATAAACGGAAATTGTATTTTTCTTTTAGAGCTACAACTTCTTTTAATTTCCCTTGTTGTCCTCTCATCCCGAAAACTCCTTCGGTAATGAATAAAATCCCTCCACCTGTTTCTGTAGCCATTTTAGTAGCACGTTGCAGGTTTTTCTCCATACTTTCTAAATCGTTATGCTTGTAAGTAAAACGTTTTCCCATGTGTAAACGCACACCATCAATAATACAAGCATGAGAATCTACATCATAAACGATAATATCATTTTTAGTTACTAAAGCATCAATAATTGACACCATTCCTTGGTAACCAAAATTTAATAAATAAGCCGACTCCTTCATTACGAAAGCCGCTAATTCTCTTTCTAATTGTTCGTGATAAGAAGTGTGACCACTCATCATACGCGCACCCATTGGGTAAGCTGCACCAAATTGCGCCGCCGCCTCTGTATCTGCTTTACGAACTTCTGGATGATTGGCTAAACCTAAATAGTCATTCAAACTCCAGTTTAATATATTTTTACCTTGAAATTGCATTCTTGGACCTAATTCACCTTCCAATTTAGGAAATACGAAATACCCTTCTGCTTGTGAAGCCCATTTACCTAATGGCCCTTTATTTTGCTGTATTCTTTCAAATAAATCTTTAACCATAATACTATACTTAATTTGTGGTGCAAAAGTATAAATAAAAAAACGTTTTTTATAATTTTTTTTAGGGAGTTCCCTCAACTCCATTTTATTACGTTTTCGGTCGCGTCTTCCGCTATATCTTTTTGCTTTGCACAATTTAAACCTTTGTAACATAAACTGTTTTAGCAAATCAAAAAGGATGCCGCTACAACCGCTAACTCAATTCGTATTTCATGTGTTTAAATTTATTTTTCATAAGCAACATCTAGTATCGCTTTTTATTGACCTGTGTTTGGTAACACCAACTTATCTCGTCTTTTGAAACGAAATGGCGATTTCATAAAAACATATTTGTAAAAAATAAAGTTTTACTTATCTTTGACATTCATATGACAGCAATTAAAATTATAGAATGTCCGCGAGATGCTATGCAAGGCATCAAGACTTTTATTCCAACCGAAAAAAAAGTACAATATATTCAATCGTTATTACGAGTTGGGTTTGACACGATTGACTTCGGAAGTTTTGTATCGCCAAAAGCCATTCCACAAATGCAAGATACAGCTGAAGTTTTAGCACAACTAGATTTGTCGCAAACCTCAAGCAAATTGTTAGCTATAATTGCCAATACTCAAGGTGCTGAATCAGCTTCCAAACATAAAGAAATACAGTATTTAGGTTTTCCTTTTTCTATTTCGGAAAATTTCCAAATGCGAAATACACATAAAACCATTGCCGAGTCGTTAATTACTTTACAAGAGATATTAGAAATCGCCAATAAATCCAACAAAGAAGTTGTTACTTACATATCTATGGGATTTGGAAACCCTTATGGCGATCCGTATAATGTAGAAATTGTGGGAGAATGGACAGAAAAACTAGCCAATATGGGTGTGAAAATTTTATCACTTTCAGACACAATTGGTTCTTCTACACCTGAAACCATTGATTATTTGTTCAGTAATTTAATTCCAAAATATCCTAACATTGAATTTGGAGCCCATTTACATACTACTCCAGATACTTGGTTTGAAAAAGTAGATGCCGCATACAAAGCAGGATGCCTACGTTTTGATGGCGCAATAAAAGGCTATGGTGGCTGTCCGATGGCAAAAGACGACTTAACTGGAAATATGCCAACGGAAAAATTACTTTCTTATTTTACTACTGAAAAAGCCGACACTAATTGTCATCCAATAAGCTTTGAAAGTGCGTACAATGAAGCTTTAAAAATTTTTAACGCTTACCACTAGTAGTAAAATTAATAATCATTAAAATATCTTTAACCTGTAAAGCTTTTCTTTTATTACTCTCTCTTTGTGGATTAATCACAAAATAGAAAGTAAATAAAGTTGACAAAACCAAACAGACTAAAACTTTACCTGCAATATTTCCTATCATCATTTCTGAATAGTTTAGTGCCGAATAAAAATTTAAGGTGTAAAACAAAAGAGAATCTAAAACCGCAGTAAATATTGTTGCTCCAGCGAACTGTAAAAAATAATTTTTAGGAAACTTCGATTCTAAATATCTAAAAACAAACACAATAACTATCATATCTAGATACAAAAGAACAATACCTGTTAAAAACAAAGTAATATCAAAGTTGAAAATCTCCGCTAAAAATGTAGAATTTCTTGAATAGTTATCACTTAATATTTGCTCTAAAGAAATGTAAGACAGAAAAACCAAAACAAGATTACTTAAAATGATTCCATAAATCACACTTCTTACTTTAATAATACTCTCATTTCTAAAAATCAACAAAACAGCAAACAAAGTAGAAATAAAAACAAGTGTAGAACCTGGGGAAAACAAAAATAAATCAAAATACAAATTGTAAACATTTCCTGAAAGTATCGTTTGAAAAAATTGCATTGTTCCAATGAATATATACAGTAAGCCAATACCAAAATGTTTTTTGGAAGCATATAAGCCTAAAATCATCAAACCGACAATCAAAGTTTCTAAAAGTAAATATATAAACGAATCCATTTCGCAAATATAATTATTTATCTCGCTTAACAATTATTTAGCATAAAAACAATTGATTATTGCTAAAATTTCACTAAATTTGCACGCAATTTAACTACAATTGCAGCATGAAAGCACACACTTCTAAAATTATCGGAGAAGGACTAACGTATGATGACGTTCTTTTAATTCCAAATTATTCCGAAATACTTCCAAGAGAAGTTTCCATTCAATCTAAATTTAGTAAAAACATCACTTTAAACACGCCTATTGTTTCCGCAGCAATGGATACGGTTACAGAAAGCGCTATGGCAATTGCAATGGCTCAAGAAGGAGGAATTGGTGTTCTACATAAAAATATGTCTATAAAAAAACAAGCTGCTGAAGTACGCAAAGTGAAGCGTGCAGAAAGCGGTATGATTATAGACCCAGTAACTTTACCCTTAACTGCAAATGTTGGTGATGCTAAAAATGCCATGCACAAATATGGTATTGGCGGAATTCCGGTTGTTGATGAAAATGACATTTTAAAGGGAATAGTTACAAATAGAGATTTACGCTTCGAGAAAGATAGCGATAGAGCTATTACTGAAGTTATGACTTCAAAAAATTTAGTAACTGCACCAGAAGGAACCACTCTTTTACAAGCTGAAGAAATTTTACAAGGAAATAAAATTGAAAAACTACCTGTTGTTAATGCCGATTTTAAGCTAGTAGGCTTAATAACTTTTAGAGATATCACAAAACTGACTCAAAAACCGAACGCTAATAAAGACAAATTCGGGCGTTTACGTGTTGCAGCTGCTTTAGGAGTAACTGGAGATGTTTTAGAGCGTTGCGAAGCTTTAGTTAACGCTGGAGTGGATGCTGTAATTATTGATACCGCGCACGGACATACAAAAGGCGTGGTAGATGTGTTAAAACAAGTTAAAAATAAATTTCCAGAAATTGATGTAGTAGTAGGAAATATTGCCACTCCAGAAGCCGCTTTATATTTGGCTGAAAATGGCGCAGATGCCGTGAAGGTTGGAATTGGACCTGGTTCAATTTGTACAACTCGTGTGGTTGCAGGTGTTGGTTTTCCTCAATTTTCTGCAGTTTTAGAAGTTGCCGCAGCTTTACAAGGTACTGGAATTCCTGTTATTGCTGATGGTGGCGTTCGATATACTGGAGATATTCCAAAAGCATTGGCAGCTGGAGCATCTTGCGTTATGTTAGGCTCGATGTTAGCCGGAACAAAAGAATCACCAGGAGAAACTATTATTTTTGAAGGAAGAAAATTCAAATCATATAGAGGAATGGGTTCTGTGGAAGCGATGAAAGAAGGCTCAAAAGACAGATATTTCCAAGATGTGGAAGATGACGTTAAAAAACTAGTTCCAGAAGGAATTGTAGGTCGCGTACCTTATAAAGGAGAATTAAATGAAAGCATGCAACAATTCATTGGCGGTCTTCGTGCCGGAATGGGTTATTGTGGTGCTAAAAACATAGAAACGTTACAAGCAACTAGCAGATTTGTACGTTTAACATCAAGTGGAATTAGCGAAAGTCACCCACATAATGTTACAATTACTAAAGAAGCTCCGAATTACTCGAGATAAGCTTTTTAAAATTTAAAATAAAAAAATCCATTCCTGTCGGAATGGATTTTTTGTTTATCTATTATTTTTTATTTTTTAATTAACTTTTGAGTTTCATAAAAAACGCCATTCGAATTTGTAACTTGAATTTTCATAAAATACAGCCCATCTTGTAAAGCATCATCAATTGGAATTGAAATTTCATTTTCTCCAAAAGTCAGATTTGATTTTTTAATGGTTTTGATTAATTTTCCTCTGTTATCAATTAATGATATTTCTACTTCTGAAGCATCTTTTAAATAAACAGTCGTGTTAATTACATTAGAAAAAGGATTTGGATAGGTTTTTAAGAAAGCAAATTGAGTATTAGCATCTTCTAAACCTAAAACGCTACAAACACTTGGAGAACCCACACAATTAAACCCAGACTCTACCACACAAATTGAATTACACCCATCACCATTAGTAGTATTTGCATCATCGCATTGTTCAGTAGGAGCAACATTTCCATCTCCACAAACTGCGCCTTCAAACAAACAGGTAGCACTACAACCATCACCATTAATCAGATTCCCATCATCACATTGTTCTCCACTGGTAATAACACCATTCCCACAAACACCTGGACTACAAACACTTGGTGAGCCTGAACAAGTAAAACCAAATTCCACACTACAAACGGCATTACATCCATCACCATTAGTTGTATTCCCATCATCACATTGTTCTCCACTAGCAACAACACCATCCCCACAAATAGCTGGACTACAAACGCTTGGCGAACCTGTACAAGTATAACCAAATTCTACATTACATATAGCATTACATCCATCACCATTAGTTGTATTTGCATCATCGCATTGTTCTCCTGGCTGAATATTTCCATCACCACAAACTGCGCTCTCAATTAAACAGGTAGAACTACAACCATCTCCATTATTCAAATTACCATCATCACATTGTTCACCACTTTCAACAATTCCATTCCCACAAAGCGGAGGAATACCTCTATTTATATCCGAAACAGAATTGTTTTCTAGTTCCAATCCTAAAAAATTTGAAAATCTAACATTTGAACCAAAACCTTTTAGAGTAGAAAAACTTTGAAGTTCCGAACTGTATTTGATTATAGTCGGAACTGCCCTTACGTCATAAAGTTTCGCTATTTTTTTTCCTTCTTCAGTACTGATATCTACAATCGTAACATTAAATTTCTCTTTTGTTTTTTGTTGTAAATAAACATCACTTTCAATCAATTTTCCCATTTGTTCACAATATGGACAATCTGGCTTTAGGAAAATTAAAATGGTCTCCGTCAATTTTGGATTTTTGTTTTGTAAGCTTTTTAAGAAATCGTTATTAGCAAACAAACTTGTTGTAAAAAACAACAACGCAATTAAAAAAGTAATTTGTTTCATACTATTTAATTTTAGTTAATTTAAGATAAAACAAAACTATAAGAATTTTCGTTAAAATAAAAATTAAATCGTTAACAAACAAATAACTACGATTAAAAAAGCCAACTTCTTCAACAACTTAGCTATGTTATAAAGTAGTAATACTCTTAAAAATTTTATATTGTGCTTCTACAACAGATTCATTAAAACCATGAGCTGCTTTAGGCAACAAATAATATTCTTTTTTAGGCGCTTTTATAGTATCGAAATATTTTTTCGAATTTTCTTTAGGCGTTAAAATATCTTCATTTCCTTGAATTAAATATACTGGAATTTTAAAATCTAAATTATCTTTCATTAAGTTTATAGTTGAAATCATTGATTGAACTCCTAATTTCTGATCGCCAGCATAATTCACAAACGAATAATCATCACCATCTGCTCTGTTTTTATTATCCACTTCGTTATCATAAGCCGGCGAAAGTTGAAACCAATTATTTGGAGCTGGTGTAGAATTCGCTCTTTCATATTTTTTTACAATTCTAAATAATAAACCTACATTTTTTGCTCTGCTATAAGGTGGTTTTCCAATCGTATTTAAAATATCCAATGCTTCTTTGTCGTTTTTTGTTTCTGCCATTTTATAGATTTTAGTATAAAAATCCACATCAATATTTGGAGTAACAATTTGAGAATGTCCCACATATGCATAAAAAAGTTCTGGTTGTTTCGTCACAATTTTCACACTCAGTGCAGAACCCCAAGAGCTTCCAAAAAGAATAATTTTTTGTTTATTTAAATACTTCAAAAGATATTTAGACACTTCAATTCCGTCATTTGTCATTTGTTCAAGAGTTAATGGATTTGCTTGTAAATATTCTAGAGTAAGTTCTTCAGGTGGCGAATTTTGTCCATATGTTTTTGCTGTTCCACGTTGACCCCATTGCACTACAATAAAATCCTTTTCCAAATCTTTATACATAACATCAATGTACGGACTGATTGGACTTCCTGGTCCACCGTGAATAAATAAAATTATGGGTTTTGAAGGATTTCCTTTTATGGTAATCCATTGTTCGATACCATTAATCAAAACGAATTTTTCTTCTGAAATAGGTTTTTCTATTTCCGAATTATGCTGAATAGTTTCCGTTTGTGGATGTACAGTTAATAAAGCAACTTCACTATTTTCTGTGTTTTTCAATTGAGCCAAACCTAAAAAAGGTAATAAAATAAATAAAGATGTAATTTTCATGATTCAAATTTTTAATTGTTAGTAATAATTTGAAGCAAAATTGCGTGATTCGTTTTACGTTGACGACCGAATAAAAAAAGTCGAACCAATTATAAATTAAAAATTGGTTCGACTTTTTACAAAACCTTTATATTTAAGACTTTCTAAACTCCGTTGGTGTTTGATTGGTGTGTTTTTTAAAAGCGGTATTAAAGGATGATTTCGAATTAAAACCGACTTCATACAGAATTTCTAAAATGGTAACTTTACTTTTTGAAGCATCTTTTAAAATTTCTTTTGCTTTTTCGATTCGATATTCGTTAATAAAATCAAAAAAATGCTTGTTCATATGATGGTTAATCAAAATTGATAAATCTCGAACAGAAATTTGAACTTCTTTAGACAAATCTTGAATAGTTAGAGAAGGTTCGAGATACGGTTCGTTTTCAGAAACATATTTTTTCACTTGTTCTATTTGAGAAATAATTTCTGGTGATTTTGAATTTTCAGACAAATCTTCCTTAACCAAAACTACCTTTTTATTTATAGCTTCATTTACCAATAACATAGTTGAATCGACACCTTTAAAAAGCTCTGGATTATTTAAGGCTTTAATCACAAACCAACAACTTATAAATAGCGCAACAATTCCAATAATTACATTTGACGAATTCAACAATACATTATAATCCGTATATCTAATTAACGATTTAAAGAAAACTACAGAATGCGCCATTAAAAACAAAATCGTCATTTGAAACAGCCATTTGTAGGACGAATTATCCGAATTGGTAAAATTCTCTAAGTAGATTTCTTTATATTTTTTTAAGATTCTAAAAATTAAAACGATATAAAAAACGTATTGTATTTCTACTAAAATATAAAAAAATCGGATTTCTAACATTTGTTTAAAATGCTCGAAAACATAAGTACTTTCAATTGTGTTGGCAAAATAAAACCTTGGAATCAATATCAAATTGGCACATACAAAAGGAAGTATTAATGCTAAATCTTTTCCTTTTAATCTGAAATCTGAATAACAAACTGATTTCACATACAAGTAAAATACTGGCATGATTAACAAACTCGTTGTCATTCTGAAAACTTCAAAACTCAAATTAGTAGCGAAATAATTCTCAGAGAAAAAGCTACTTAAATCAAATGCAGAAAGTAAAAGTAAACCAGCAAAAAGCCTATTCTTTAATTTACTTTTTGTTTGAACTGTTAGCAAGAAAAAAGCGAAAAGAAGTATTACAAAGACAGTTATTAAAGCCATCGTATTTAAAAAACTGAATGTATCCATTTATTTTTTTGCTAATTTAAAGATTATATTTTAAACCTTTCTTATTAAGAAAATAATATAATTCAATTGAAAAGATTTTATTTTTTTCCAAAAACCTGAACTACATAAATTTTAGTTTTAGACTTATTTAACGCGAATCCAAAACCCGTATAATTATACTCACAGTTCTTAATGTTTTTAAAATGATTTGGTGATTTCACCCAAAGTAATTTCATCTTTTCCGACAAGACTTCAGAATCGATAGTTTTCATTGAAACTGTAGTAAATAGTAAATTTTCTGCAATCATACTATAGTCCTGTTTACTGAAAAATCTCACTCTATTTCCAAGTTCTTTTGTTTTAGAATTCTCTTTCTGAACATGATCTAAAACTTCCTTACTCGCAATATATTCAGCATGATTTTTTGCCGCTTTATCTAAATTTTCATCACGTTTTAACTTTGAACAAGTATTCTCGATACGAACACTATTAATTTTATCAAATAATTTTGCATCAATTTTCTCAATATCAACATTTTGCTGAAAACTCAAAACCAATAACAATAAAACCCCAATGCTTTTCATTTTTACCTTTTTAATTAAAACGTGAAATATTGAAATTTATCCCAATTGAAAGAGTAAAAACAAAAATCCTGCCAAAATAAATTAGCAGGATTTCTATTTATTAGATTCTGTCTCGTTCAAAAAAACGAGACAGAATGACAAAACTATATTCCCAAATAATTACTTGGTGTAATTACTTTTAATTCGGCTTTAATGGCATCAGAAACACTTAATGTTTCAATAAAAGCATGAATGGATTCTTTATTGATTACTGTATTGGTTCTTGTTAAATCTTTTAAGGCTTCGTATGGATTTGGATAGCCTTCTCTACGTAAAATAGTTTGAATAGCTTCAGCAACAACAGCCCAATTTTTCTCTAAATCTTCAGCAAATTTAGCTTCGTTTAACAACAATTTGTTCAATCCTTTCAAAGTGGCTTCAAAAGCAATAATTGTATGTCCGATTGGCACACCGATATTTCTTAAAACGGTACTATCTGTTAAATCACGTTGTAAACGAGAAATTGGTAATTTGGCAGATAGATGTTCAAAAATCGCATTGGCAATTCCTAAATTTCCTTCTGAATTTTCAAAATCAATTGGATTTACTTTATGTGGCATTGCCGAAGAACCAATTTCACCTGCTTTAATCTTTTGTTTGAAATAATCCATAGAAACATACGTCCAAACGTCTCTATCTAAATCAATTAATATGGTATTGATACGTTTTAAAGCATCAAAAAATGCCGCGAAATGATCATAATGTTCAATTTGTGTGGTTGGAAACGAATGACGTAATCCTAACGTTTCTTCAACAAATTTAGAACCAAATGCTTTCCAATCTTGATTTGGATACGCTACTTTATGTGCATTATAATTCCCTGTTGCTCCGCCAAATTTAGCTGCAAAAGGCACATTGAACAACAAACGCATTTGCTCTTCAATTCGTTCCACAAAAACTAAAATTTCTTTTCCTAAACGAGTTGGAGAAGCTGGCTGACCATGCGTACGAGCCAATAAAGGAATATCTGCCCATTCTGTTGACAATTCTTTTAACTTCTGTACTATACCAATTAAGCTTGGTAAATATACATTTTCAAAGGCTTCTTTTGTAGAAAGCGGAATGGCAGTATTATTAATATCTTGAGACGTTAATCCGAAGTGAATAAATTCTTTAAATTCTTCTAATCCAAATTCGTCAAATTTCTTTTTGATAAAATATTCAACCGCTTTTACATCGTGGTTGGTAGTTTTCTCTGTTTCTTTAATCCAAAGTGCATCTTCCGTTGAAAAATTCTCATAAATTCCTCTCAATTTCCCGAATAGATTTTTGTCTACACCTTGTAATTGCGGCACATCAAATTCGCACATGGCAATAAAATATTCTACCTCAACTAAAACTCTATATTTTATTAGAGCTTCTTCAGAAAAATAAGCGGATAACGATTTGGTTTTACTTCTGTAACGACCGTCAATTGGTGATACGGCATTTAATTCAGTTAGTTGCATTTGTTGTGTGTTTATTTTGAAAGCGCAAATTTAGTGATTAGTGATTAGTTATCAGTAATTAGCTTAGAGTTTTTTTGAATAAAATTTGAAGTGTTTTTTTTATAACACAGATTAGAGAAATTTTAATAATTATTATAATTTCTTCAATCTGTGTTACTTAACTTATAATTTCCCTTTTAAAATTTCCATTCCTTCACTGGCCGACATCTTTAAAACTTCCAGCGGATTAGCTAAATCATAAATGGTTGTAGGCTTTGGATCGATATAAAAAACCGGAACATGTGATTTCGCATAATGCATCAAACCTGCTGCGGGATACACTTGCAATGAAGTTCCAATAATAATTACCACATCAGCATTTTCCATATGTGGAATTGCTTCTTCAATTGCCGGAACTTGCTCGCCAAACCAAACAATATCAGGTCGAAGTTGCTCTGCATTTTCATTCACATCACCTAAATGAATATCCGTTTCCCAATAGATACTTTCATTTTCTGAAAATTCACCTCGTACTTTCACCAATTCACCATGCAAATGCAAAATATTCGAACTTCCAGCTTTTTCATGTAAATTATCTACATTTTGTGTAATAATTTGAACATCGAAATTCTTTTCTAATTCCGCTAAAATTTCATGACCTTTATTCGGTTTCACTTCTTTTAATTGTGCACGGCGTTTATTATAGAAATCTAAAACCAAAGCTGGATTTTTTTTCCAACCTTCTGGAGAGGCCACTTCCATAATATCATGATTTTCCCAAAGTCCGTTCGAATCTCTAAAAGTTGAAATTCCACTTTCGGCACTCATTCCTGCACCAGTTAAAACAACTATTTTTTTCATAATTATAATTTCATTTCCTATTTTGCCATCCTAAACTTGTTTCATGATTTGAAGCTATTTCCCGCTATCCGCTATATTCCCGAAAAAAAATCGGGAGATGCCGCTACTATCGGGGCTATTACACGAATATTTTGTTAATTTGCATAAATTTATATTAAAAATGCCAAACGACAAACTTGCTTTACTAGAATATTTAGAAGACTTCATGACAGAAAACAGAAAAAACAGATTTCTGGAAGTTTTAAAAAACAGAACCAATCATTTTACAATTGCCATGGAAGACGTGTATCAATTGCACAATACCAGTGCAGTAATGCGAAGTTGTGAAGTTTTTGGTATTCAGAATTTACATATTGTGGAGCAACGTTATGGAAAAGCGATTGACAAACAAATTGCTATGGGTGCTGAAAAATGGGTAGACATTAATCAGCATCAAGACATGAAAAGTTGCATAGCCAGTTTAAGAGCACAAGGCTATCAAATCATTGCCACCACGCCACATAATGACTCATGTATGTTAGATGAATTTGATGTCACTAAAAAATCGGCGATATTTTTCGGAACAGAAATTGACGGACTTTCAGAAGAAGTCATGAAAGAAGCAGATGGTTTTATTAAAATTCCGATGGTAGGTTTTACCGAAAGTTTAAACATTTCAGTTTCAGCAGCTTTAGTCATCCAGGATATTACGAACAGAATGCGTCATTCTGAGGTGAATTGGCAATTAACGGAAGAAGAAATTTTAGAAAAACGCTTAGATTGGACTCGAAAAACAATTAAAGATATTGATTTTGTTGAAGCAAGATATCACGAAATTAATTCTTAAAATATTCTGTTCCATTTTCACCAACAAAACCAATTCCAGTTTCGGTTTTAACTAAAAAAATAAGAAAACTCCAACTGCTATTGATTGACAATCTTCTGTAATCTAAAATTTCAATGTAGTTGGGTTGAATAGTTGGATAAATGGTATTAAAAACTTTCAAACCTACTTTATTATTTTTAGTAATTTCAAACTGATAAATTTTCGAATTATATTGAATAGCATCATACTCTACAGGCAATAGAACAACATTATTCTCACTTACAAAACCGAATTTATTGTTTAGTTTCACCTTAAATACTGACCTACCTTTGTCATTATCTGCAAAACTCACCTCATCATAATTCAGATCAACAACTAGCTTTTTTTCCAGCAAAGAAAAAACACCAACTTTATTATTTTTAGTTACAAAAGCTAATTCTTTATACTCATCATATACCACATTATCATATACTTTTCGCAAATTAGAAAGCGTTAAACCATCATCATCATTTAAATAATCTACAGCCGTTTTTTCGTACACAATGCCCACAGCATCTTGGTTATTTCTTATAATTTTAGTATCATAAAAAGTAACACTTTCACTACCTAAACTGGCTTCCCAAGCAAATTTTGAATTCGTTGTACTTGCATCGCTTCTGAAAGGATAAATCTCATCATATTTAATTGGGACAATTAATTTATTCTTAGCATTAATAATACCACATTTATCCTCTAAATACACCCTAAAACTTTCATTTTCAACAACCTCAATAGCAGTGTAATTACACGGAATTACCTCTTTAAGATTAGCAAACAAACCCATTTTTCCATGCTTAAAAACCTCAATATAATCCATATCATACTCTTTTAATCTGATGGAATCATAAACATGGTTAATTGGTACAGTAATTTGATTTTTTTCGTTTACAACAAATTTCTTTGACTTCTTTTCAATTAAAAAATAAGCTTTATCAGGAAAAGACAAATCATATTGACAATCAACAAACCCATCAAAATAAGGTTTCACTACAATTTTTCCTAAAGTATCACAAAAACCCCATATTTTCCCATCTCGATAGGGAATTAAAGGGTTAAGTTTGGTTTGAGAAAACACAAAATTTGAAACAAGTAGAATTAATAAAGTAAAGTATTTCATTGTTTATTTGCGTTTCAAAACCTTATAATCATTATATGAAGTTGCTAATGCGTCTAGCACTTGTAAATCACTAGCAGTAGTAATAAAACTTCTTGAATAATTGCATTTTTCTAAAATTTTATCAATTTCGTTTTTATCTAGTTGTAGCAACATTACTAATGATTCCCTATCTGTATTTTTACTTAAAATAGCTGCAAAGTTGGCATCGTTTTTTAAATCTATTAATTTCTTTAAATCTTTTTCTTTAGAATTGAATAAAGAATAAACCAAATCTACAGGATTTGACAAGGCTTTCATTAAATTTTCAGTAGCATTTTTAGCTTTCATTCCAGGTTCGTATCCTAAATTTAGACCTGCAATATTGTATCGGTAATTTTCATTAACCGGAATTAATTTCGTATCAATTTCTAAATAACCTGTTAAATTATAGCTAGTTACTACAATTGTTTCAATTTCATTAATTTTCTCCTGCAACAAAACAGTTTTATTTCCTGAAAGCCATTTTTGATTGACTTCTACTTCAGCATAATTATAACCCAAATGAGAAAACAATAGTTTATCATTTAGATAAGCCGTAATTTCAAACTCGCCATTTTCAGAAGCTAAAATCACAGACGAATTATTTTTATTTACAACTGTAACTCGAGCAATAGCAGTGTTTGTTTTAATATCCGAAATTTTTCCTTTCACTTTAAACTGCAACGAATCGGATTGAGAAAACCCAAAAACAGAAAAGAAAAGTAAGAATAAGTAGGCTATTTTTTTCATATGAAAATATATTTAGACAAAAATAAGATTAAATTTTTAATGGCGAATGTTGTTAACATAAGATTATAAGAGTTTTACATCAAAAATTCATATAACTAGTTAACTATTCTAAATACGGAAGGCATTAAGAAATTCAAATTTACTCAATTAAACAAAAAACCTAAATGACTTATATGTTTAAAATGGGAATAAAAAAATCCCGAAACGCATACACGAATCGGGATTAATATATTTAAACTAAAAAATTAGTCGTTTGATCTTCTTGGTGTTCTTCTTGCTCCTTCGAAACCTGAACTTCTTCTTTCTGATGAACGATTTTCAGAACGACCTTCACCTCTTCTTCCGCTATCGCGAGAATCCGAACTTCTTCTGTCGCTTCCTCCTGATGTTGTTCTTGGTCTGTCACTTCTGAATCCACCTTCACGATTACCACCATCTCGGTTTCCTCTGAAACCACCTTCTCTGTTTCCACCATCACGGTTTCCTCTGAATCCACCACCAGAATTTCCACCTTCACGTCTTCCTGAGAATCCGCTTCCGCCTGATCTTCCTCCGCTGTTTCTTCCGTTATGATCTCTACGTCCAGAACTTCTTCCGCCTTCGTTTTTAGAAATTTCAACGTTGATTTTTCTTCCGTTAATATTAACCGAATTTAAAACCTCCATTACTTTCTCTGCTAAATCCGCATTTGTGTTAAAGAAAGAGAATCCTTCTTTTACATCCACTTTGAAAACGTCGTCTTGACCAACTTCTAAAGTATCACGTAAATAATCTTTTAAAGACATCCAATCGTAATCATCTCTTGCTCCGATATTGATAAAGTATCTAACAGAACCATCAGTTGGAATCGCAGCACTTGAACTATTTTGAGTAGCCAAATCTTTAGTTTTCTTGTAATAGTTTAAGAAACGATTAAATTCTACAGAAACAACTTTCTTGATCAAATCTTCTTTATCTAAATCTCCTAATATATCAAAAATTGCAGGTAAATAGTTATCGATAGCATGATCCGTTTCCGTATCTTTAATTTTATTTGCTAAGTGCAACAACTGAATTTCGCAGATTTCCATTCCAGAAGGAATTGGTTTTTCTTCGAATTTCGTTTTGATAATTCTCTCGATAGCGTGAATTTTTCTGATTTCACTTTTTGTAATAATTACGAAAGAAGTACCCGATTTTCCAGCACGACCAGTACGACCAGAACGGTGTGTATAGGTTTCAATTTCGTCTGGTAATTGATAGTTGATTACGTGAGTAACATTATCTACGTCAATTCCACGAGCAGCCACGTCTGTAGCCACTAACATTTGAATTTGTCTTCCACGGAACGATTTCATTACACCATCACGTTGTGCTTGCGATAAATCTCCGTGTAACGCGGCTGCATTGTAACCATCTTCAATTAATTTTTCTGCCACCGCTTGAGTATCTCTTTTGGTTCTACAAAAAATTACTGAAAAGATATCTGGATTTGCATCTGCTAATCTTTTTAAAGCCTCATAACGATCACGTGCATTTACTAAATAGTACTCGTGAGAGATATTTGCTGAACTAGAGTTTTTATGACCCACCGTAATTTCTTGCGGACTTCTCATAAATTCTTTAGCGATTCTAGCTACTTCTTGCGGCATAGTTGCCGAGAATAACCATGTGTTTTTGTCTTTTGGCGTATCAGATAAGATACTTGTAATATCTTCATAAAACCCCATGTTTAACATTTCGTCTGCCTCATCAAGAACACAGATGCTGATGTTTTTAATATTCACCATGCCTCTGTTAATCATATCTTGCATTCTACCCGGTGTCGCCACAATTACTTGTGCGCCTCGCTTAATATCACGCGCTTGATCATGAATACTCGCTCCACCATAAACCGCTACAGTATATAAACCGTCGATGTATTTTGAGTATAATTTAATCTCGTTTGTAATTTGCAAACACAATTCTCTCGTTGGAGAAAGAATTAAAACTTGCGTTTGTTTGTTGAATGGGTCAATCTTTTGGATTAGTGGAAAACCAAAAGCTGCGGTTTTTCCTGTTCCTGTTTGGGCAAGAGCGACGATATCTGTGTCATCTTCCAATAATAGTGGTATAGCCTTCTCCTGTACTTCCGACGGGGTTTCGAATCCTAAATCACTTATTGCTTTTAACAACGATTCGTTTAACCCTAATTGCTCAAATTTATTCATTATATTATTTTAAATTGGGTGCAAAGGTAGGATTAAAAATCGGATTAAACTAATTTGTTTTTAATTGATTTTCAGAAAGTTACAATTAAAAGTTAGAAGTTGAAAGTTGGAAATTGGAAGTTTAACCTAAATTCGATAAGAAATTTATCAATTTTTGAACTGCAATTCCTCTATGACTAATCACTGATTTTTGTTCCATAGTCATTTCTGCAAAAGTGGTTGAAAATCCTTCTGGCTGAAAAATCGGATCGTAACCGAAGCCCATGTTTCCTGACTTTTCAACAGTAATTTCACCTTTCACAATGCCTTCAAACAAATGTTGTTGGTTATTTATATTTAAAGCGATAATCGTTTTAAACTGAGCTTTTCTATTGGTTTGAGAGGCTAATTTTAGTAAAACCAAATTCATATTGTCATCTGCATTTTTTTGTTCACCTGCATAGCGAGCAGAATATACGCCAGGTTCGTTATTTAAGGCTTCAATTTCTAAACCAGTATCGTCAGCAAAACAAGGCAAACCATAATTTTCGGTTACGTAATTCGCTTTCAAAACAGCATTCCCTTCAATGGTATCCGCCGTTTCCGGAATATCTACAAAACAACCTATATCTTCTAAAGAGACAATTTGAAATTGCGAACCGACTTGCTGCTGAATTTCAGCAATTTTATTTTTATTGTTAGATGCGAAGACTAATTTCATATGTTGGGTACGCAGATGACGCAGATTTGAATGGATTTTACTAATTAACTTTTTTTTCTGAATAAAACAATTTCAGATAATATAAATATTACGATTAAAAATATTGATGCTAGAATCGGAAATAAACTATGAGAATTTGTGATTTTCATAGCTATAATAGTTGCAATAAAACTTGAAATGAATCCAATTATTCCAAACAAAAACCTTTTACTTTTAGCAAGAACAATAAATAGAACAACAGAAAAAACAAAGATTGATTCAAATAGTTTAAAAACACCATTATCTTTTCCAGAGTAATATTCTAAATTATAATTATCAATTTGAATATTTAGAAAATTGATTCTTAAAACAAAAACAACATAAATTATTACAAAAACAAGTAATCGAATATAGTATTCATCATATAAATTTAATCGACATTGTTATTGCAACAACCTCTTATTAATATCCTTAATCAACTTTGGACCTTCGTAAATAAAACCTGTATATAATTGCACTAAACTCGCACCAGCGTTTAACTTTTCAATAGCATCTTCTGCTGTATGAATTCCACCTACTCCAATAATTGGAAACGATTTGTTACTATTCTCAGATAAGAACTTAATAACTTCCGTCGAACGCTTTGTTAATGGTTTCCCTGATAATCCGCCCATTTCTACTTTATTTTCTGAAGTTAATCCATCACGAGAAATAGTTGTGTTGGTTGCAATTACACCCGCGATTTTAGTTTCGTTTACAATATCAATAATATCCAATAATTGCTCGTTAGTTAAATCAGGAGCAATTTTTAGAAGTATTGGTTTAGCCTTAACTTTCGTATTGTTCAAATCTTGTAAAGTTTGTAATAATTTTGTCAACGGCTCTTTTTCTTGTAGTTCACGTAAATTTGGTGTGTTTGGCGAACTAACATTTACCACAAAATAATCTACATAATCGTATAAAGCATTGAAACAAATTACATAATCATTAGATGCTTCTTCGTTTGGCGTGACTTTATTTTTACCAATATTTCCACCAATTAAAACGCCTTTATTTTGCTTTAATCTTAAAATTGCGGCTTCTACTCCACCATTATTAAATCCCATTCGGTTAATAATTGCCGAATCTGATTTTAAACGAAATAATCTCTTTTTTGGATTTCCGTCTTGTGGTTTTGGAGTTAGCGTTCCAATTTCAATAAAACCAAATCCAAAATCAGATAATTCGTTAAACAATTTTGCATCTTTATCGAAACCTGCTGCTAATCCGACTGGGTTTTTAAATTTCAATCCGAAAACTTCTCTTTCTAAACGCTTATCTTCTACTAGATAAATAGCTTTGATTATTGAAGTAACAAATGGGATTTTAGAAATAAATTTCACCAATGAAAAGGTAAAGTAATGTACTTTTTCTGGATCGAAACAGAATAAAATTGGACGTAAAAGTAATTTATACATATTGTAAGTTGTGTTGAATTGCAAAAGTAATTTTTAAACACAGATTACACAAATTTTCACAAATTAAAAATTTTTATCCTAGTCTGCTATTGTTGTTCATAAATCACGCAAAGACGCAGAGTCGCAAAGGTTACGATTTATATTCTTTGCGACTCTGCGTCTTTGCGTGAAATTAATTACTTTTCTTTTGTTAAATAGAAATGATATATATTTTAATTCAATTTATTTTCATACATTTGTATATACAAATATTGTTTTTGAATTATGAACAGGAAACATTTTTTAGGACTTATAAGTTTGACACCAATACTATATGCTATGAAAACAGTTAACGAATTATTTAGTTATAAAGAAATTTTGCCCAATACTGCAAAAATGCCTGTGTTGTTTTTAGGACACGGAAGCCCGATGAATGCGATTGAAGAAAATGAATTTGTGGCTGGTTTTAGAAATATTGCCAAAACGATTCCAACTCCAACTGCTATTTTATGTATTTCTGCACATTGGTATACTAAAGGCACGAAAGTGACCGCTATGGAAATGCCACAAACTATTCATGATTTTGGAGGTTTTCCGAAAGAGTTGTTTGAAGTACAATATCCTGCAAAAGGCTCACCAGAATTGGCTTTATTAACCAAAGAACTAATTTTACCAACCGAAGTCGAACTGAATCACGACTGGGGCTTAGATCACGGCGCTTGGAGTGTGATTAAACATTTATATCCTGAAGCTAATATTCCTGTGATTCAAATGAGTATAGATTATAGTTTAACTGGACAAGCTCATTTTGAAATGGCAAAAAAATTAGAATCGTTACGAAATAAAGGAATACTTATAATTGGTAGTGGGAATATCATTCACAATTTACGAATGGTAGATTGGGCGAATTTCAATAAAGATAATCATGGTTACGATTGGGCCAAAGAAGCGCATGCAGATTTTAATAAATTCATGCTAGATGGCGATTTCAAATCGTTAATTAATTATCAAAATCATAGCAAAGCATGGAATTTAGCTATCCCAACGCCAGATCATTATTTACCTTTATTATATACGTTAGGTTTGAAAAATAATTCGGAAGAACTACAACTTTTTAATGATAAGTTTGTGGCGGGATCGTTGAGTATGACTTCGGTGAAGATTGGGTAACTTATTTTTGCATAAAAAAAATTGTTCCAATTGCAAAAATAGCATCTGAAAGAATTCCAAAAAAAGCAATAGCAAAATAATTAATCTTGGAATCAACTTTATTAAATTTATCAAAAACAAACCAAAACAAACTCGTACAAACTAAAAAAAAAAGGAACATAACCTAAAATAATGTTGAAATATTTAGATATTGATTCCGCCAAAACATAAGCATTGGTGCCAACTATCGAACTAACTATAACAATTAATGTATTTATCAACCCTAAGCTTATCAAAAACGAAAACAAAAACTTTCTGAACATTTTAAATTATTTCGGATTCGTTGCAATCACAAACTTTAAATTATTCTTCACCCCTATTTGAAGCACATCTACTAAATCTTGTACTTGTAAATTAAAAGGAATTCGAACCACAACCGTTTGTTCTTTATCTGTTCCTATTTTAGCAAGCAATTCTTTTTCTAAATCTTCAAAATTGACGGGTTGTTTGTCGATAAAAAAAGCTTTTTCTTCCGTTACAGAAATACTTATAAATTGTTTGTTTGTTTTTTCGTTGGTTTTCGATTTTGGCAACGTCATTTTAATTACATTCGGATTTGCCAATGTAGAAATGATTAGAAAAAACAACAGCAAAAAGAACATGATATCACTCATAGAGGACGCATGAACTTCTGCATGAAATCGTCTGTTTCTTTTAATTGCCATTTGGTCTCTGAATTATATTTACAAATTCTAATACTTGTTTCTGAACATTTAACATGAAATGGTCAATTCTTCCATTCAATAAATGATAACCTGCATAAGCGATTAAACCTACGATAAGTCCAGCTCCAGAAGAAATCATTTTTTCGTATAAACCTCCAGAAATATTTCCAATACTAATATTTTCGGTAATAGAAATACTATAGAAAATTTTAATTACTCCAGAAATCGTACCAACGAAACCAAGAGTTGGCGCCATACCTGCAATTAAACCTAATTGTCCCATTTTACGTTCCATTTCACCTAACTCAATTTGAGCCATACGTTCCATGTTCGATTCAATTTCAGAAATCGGTCTTCCGATGGTTAAAATTCCTTCTTTAACTACTCTAGCTGTAGCATTATTCACTCTATCAGCGGCACCAATAGCTAAATTCATATTTCCACCATTTAAATGCGTACGAACTTCTTTTAACAGAAAATCGTCATTTTTAGTAGTCTTACTAATATATAAGTAACGTTCTACTATTAAATAGATGGTATAAAACATCAATATAATAATTGGAATAAGAAAAAAACCACCTTTTAAAATAAATTCTAAAACTGATATTCCTTCTACAGGAGGTGGTGTATTTGCGCCATTTGCATTAGTTACAGCTTGTGCTACCGTATCAACAACAGTAGTTTGTAAAAAAAATCCGATCATAAGTAATACTATTCTTAATTAATTTTTTGAAATTTGCACTAAAGATACATTTTTCTATAAAGTATAAAACTAAAAAAATCTTAATTTATTTTGTTTGCCTTAGAAAATCTTTAAAATTAATTTCAAAATGACCTATAAAGAAACCCTAAATTGGCTTTTTAATCAGTTACCGATGTTCCAAAACATAGGAGCTTCTGCCTATAAAAAAGATTTAACAAACACTTTATTACTTGCCGAACACTTGAAGCATCCAGAAAGAAATTTCAAAACCATTCATGTAGCTGGAACAAACGGAAAAGGCTCTACAAGCAGTATGATTGCATCTATATTTATGGAAGCAGGTTACAAAGTGGGTTTATATACTTCACCACATTTAAAAGATTTTAGAGAACGCATTACTATTAATGGTAAGATGATTTCTAAAGATTATGTACATAAATTTGTTTTAAATCATCAATCATTTTTCGAAAATACACAATTAAGTTTTTTTGAAATGACTGTCGGATTGGCGTTTGAATATTTCTCAGACAAAAAAGTGGACATTGCAATTATTGAAGTGGGAATGGGTGGTAGATTAGATTCTACCAATATTATTACACCTTTATTATCTGTGATTACGAATATAGGAAAAGATCATACACAGTTTTTAGGCGACACCTTAGAAAAAATTGCTTTAGAGAAAGCCGGAATTATCAAACCAAAAATTCCAGTTGTGATTGGCGAATATACTTTAGAAACAAAAAATGTTTTTTTAGAAGTTGCGAAACAAAACCAATCGGAAATTCATTTCGCACAAGATGAGACGCATCCTGATTATCCCTGTGGCCTTTTAGGTGATTACCAATTAAAGAATAAAAAAACCGTTATTGAAACCTTTAGAAATTTAAAATCTGAGTTTATCATTTCAGAAGAAAACATCAAAAACGGGATTTTGAATGTTGTTAAAAACACTAATTTACAAGGAAGATGGCAAATTTTGCAAGAAAATCCAAAGGTAATTTGTGATACGGCACACAACGCACATGGACTAGAAATTGTCATGCAACAATTAAAAAAGGAAGAATTCAAGCAATTACACATTGTTTTAGGTGTTGTAAATGACAAAGATTTGGATTCTATTTTACCATTATTCCCAAAAAATGCGATTTATTATTTTTGCAAACCAAAAGTACAACGTGGTTTAGAAGCTAAAATTTTAAAACAAAAAGCATCACAATACAAATTAAACGGCAACACATACAACTCTGTTTCAATTGCTTATAAAAACGCCATAGCCAAATCTGAAGCAAAAGACCTTATATATATAGGAGGAAGCACATTTGTAGTTGCAGAAATAATTTAATTTTTTTTACATTTTTATTTGCATTTATAAAAAACTGCTGTATATTTGCACTCGCAATACGGAAGTAGCGCGATTTATTGGGGCGATTAGCTCAGCTGGTTCAGAGCACCTCGTTTACACCGAGGGGGTCGGGGGTTCGAACCCCTCATCGCCCACCAATTTTTAACTCCTTAAGAAATTAAGGAGTTTTTTTTATGTCAAAATTTTAAAAATATTAGCTCAGCTGGTTCAGAGCATCCCGATGCAATCGGGAGGGTCGGGGGTTCGAACCCCTTTCCGATAAATCGGAACTGGCAATCGCCCACCAATTTTTAACTCCTTAAGAAATTAAGGAGTTTTTTTTATGTCAAAATTTTATTTATATGCCATTTATCGTTTACATCATCTACAGTCCCACTAAGGACAAATTTTATATTAATTTATTATATTAGTTGTATCTGTAAATTTTTTATTACAAATATAAAAACCTCCGAAACCCTTATACCAGTTATATTTATACCTTTTAAAGACAAGTAAAAAAATCAGTTTTAAAACAAAAAAAACACAAATCGAAGCCAATTTGTTAACAAAAACACCCGTAAATCAAAAACTGTTTTTTTAGCAATGTTAATAACTTTGAACGCAAAAAAAGAAAATAAATGTTAAAATCCCCTATTTATAAGAGTTTATTAAGTGATTGATTTTCAATATTAATAAGAAAAAATGTTGAAAAAAATGTTAATAACCTCAAAAAAATGAGTCTATAATTGAAAAAAACATTTTATATTTGACCCATAACTTTAAAAATAAACAAAATGAAAAAAGTATTATTAACTGCCGTTGCAGTATTTTCATTAACTTTTGTTAATGCACAGGAAGAAGAAAAAGCAGGTTTTGGTTTTTCTAAAGGTAACATGTTCTTAGAAGGTAACTTATCTTTTGGTTCATCTAAATCAACAGATTCTTTCAAAGGAACTGACATTGAAGAAAATAAAAACTCTAATTTATCATTTACTCCAAAATTTGGTTACTTCATTTCTGATAAATTAGCTTTAGGAGCTGAATTATCTATTGGAAGTTCAAAAAATGAAAATACAGATTTCACAACTTCTCCAAATGTTGTAACTGAAAACACTACTAACAATTTTGGAGCTGGTGTATTTGCTCGTTACTATTTCTTAGATTTAGGACAAAGATTCAAAACTTTCACTGAAGTTGGTGTAGGATTTGGTTCAGCTAAAAACGAAACTAATGGTACTGAAACAAGTTCTTCTAATGGATTTGGTTTAGGAGTTGATTTAGGAATTAACTATTTCGTAACTGAAAAAATGGCTATTACTTTTGGTTTAAACAACGTATTAGCTTTCAACAGCAGCAAATCTGAAACTCCAGCAGGTGCTGAAACAAAATCAAACGGTTTATCTGGAAACTTAAACAGTTTCAATAACTTCTTCGATACTCCATCATTTGGATTATTATACAAATTCTAATTAAAGAATTTTATACAAAACAAAAACCCGCCAATGGCGGGTTTTTTTATGTGATATATTTTATGAAATAGTAATTTAAAACCTCTAAAGTTAGAAGTATAAAAAAACCCGTAACATAAAACATTACGGGTTTTTCTATTAAAACTAAGCTATTTTATTTCTCAAATTCTTTTAACGTATTGATAATGATAGTTACACAATCTCTCAATTGAGTTTCTGTCATTACTAAAGGCGGTGCAAAACGAATAATATTTCCATGAGTTGGTTTGGCTAATAAACCGTTTTCTGCTAATTTCATACAGATATTCCAAGCCGTATCACTTTCTTCTGTATCGTTAATCACAATTGCATTTAACAACCCTTTTCCACGCACTAAAGTCGCGATGTTTGAAGTTTGTATGTACTGATTTAATTCCTCTCTAAATATTTTACCTAATTTTCGAGCATTTTGTGATAAGTTTTCATCAGAAACTACATCTAATGCTGCCATTGCGACAGCAGCAGCAACTGGGTTTCCTCCAAATGTAGATCCGTGTTGACCTGGTTTAATCACATTCATAATTTCATCATTTGCCAAAACCGCAGAAACTGGATATGCTCCTCCAGAAATAGCTTTCCCTAAAATTAAAATATCAGGTTGTACGTAAGTTGCTTGTTTTTCACAAGATTTTTCACAAGTACAATTTCCACAAACTGCTAACAACGAACCCGTTCTTGCAATTCCCGTTTGCACTTCATCTGCAATAAATAATACGTTATGTTTCGCACACAATGCTTTTGCTTTAGCTAAGTAATCTTCAGAAGGCACATAAACTCCAGCTTCACCTTGAATTGGTTCCACTAAAAATCCTGCAATATTTGGTGATGAAGTAATCGCTTTTTCTAAAGCTTCAATATCATCATATGCAATTTTAATAAATCCATCTGTAAATGGCCCGAAGTTTTTACGAGCATTTTCGTCGTTTGAAAATGAAATAATAGTTGTTGTTCTTCCGTGGAAGTTATTTTCGCACACAATAATTTGAGCTTGTTTTTCAGCTACGCCTTTTTTCTCATACGCCCATTTTCTACAGATTTTTAAAGCCGTTTCCACTGCTTCCGCACCTGTATTCATTGGTAATACTTTATCGAAACCAAAATAATTGGTCACATATTTTTCATAAACCCCTAACTTATCGTTATAAAAAGCACGAGAAGTTAGCGTTAATGTTTGCGCTTGTTCTACCATTGCTCCAACAATTTTCGGATGACAATGTCCTTGATTTACAGCAGAATATGCTGATAAAAAATCGTAATATTTTTTCCCATCAACATCCCAAACATACACACCTTCACCTTTGTTTAAAACCACTGGAAGTGGATGATAATTGTGCGCACCATGTTTGTCTTCTAAGGCAATAAGTTCAGCTGGGCTGATTTTTTCTAAAACTGACATAATTTATTTTTTATTGATTGTCAAATCGCAATTCCTACTTGTGGAGAGAAATCATCCATAATTTACAAAAGTAATAAAATTTGTTGGAAGATTGAAGTTAGATGCTTGAAGAAAGAAACTTCCTGCTCCCCACTTCTAACTTCCCATTTGATACATTTCTAATAATTTGGAAACTGTATTCCAATTTCGCATCGTAGCTACCACATTTAATTTTTTCTCAATATACTTTTGATCTAAACGTGTTTTTCCAGCTCCAACTGCATATTTCACATAAATTCTACTCCTATCAATTGCCGCTTCATCGGGTTTAAACTGACTAATTTTTAAATCATTTAAAGCTTGAGGCGTTAATTCTTTAGAGATAAAAGCCACATATAATTTCTTAGTGTCACAGTCTTTTTCTTTTAAATACGGATTATTTTTAAAACAAAGTTCTAAATCGGCTTTAGAAACCATAACCACTGGCACATCATACCCAAAAACTTTCGCAATTTCTTGTTTGATTTTAAAACCTACGGTCGCTGCATGTTCTTCCTCTGAATTTACAAAAACATTACCAGATTGTATGTACGTTTCCACATTTTGAAAGCCCATGTTTTCCAACATTTTTTGTAGCGCATCCATTTTTATCATATTGTGACCCGATACGTTGATGCCGCGTAAAAGTGCTAAGTGTTTTGTTTTTGTCATACTTACAAAGTTATCGATATGTAATCCCTGACGGGATTTTGTTTATTTTATAATATTCACAAAGTTAGACAAAATCCAGTAGGAATGATATTACATGGGCGCTTTAAAAATATAATTCTCATCATAATCAATCTCAAAAGTATTCAAAAACTGAGTATATTCTTTTATAAAAGTTTGTCTTTGATGATGCGCTTCTTGATTTTGAACATATTTAATCACTCTTTCTACATCAGATTTAGAATAAGAAAACGCACCATAACCTGATTGCCATTCGAATTTTATTGGTAAAAATTTCTTTTCATTAATCCATTTCGATGAGCTACCTTTTATATCTTGCATTAAATCGGAAATGGATTGAGTTGGTCGCATTCCAATAAAAACATGAACATGATCAGGCATTCCATTGATAGCTAGTGATTTATGATTATGCCTTTTAATAATTCCAGAAATATATTGATATAATTCTTTTTTAAACGAAGTTTGAATTAGTCCTTTTCTGTATTTTACTACAAAAACGAATTGAACGTGAATTTGCGTGTAAGTGTTTGCCATGTGCGTATATTAAATTAAAATTTTGGTTTCGATAAAAGCTAAAATACAAAATTCAAGTATTCCATTGTTGCATCGCGACATTATTTTGGAAAAATCCTTACTTTTGCAACATGGGAAAAAAGAGAACAGAAAAAATCGTATTCGAAAACGTACAAATCCTTGATGCAGGTGCAAAAGGTGTATCGGTGGCAAAAGCACCAGATGGTAAAGTAATTTTTATTCCGAATGTGGTACCAGGTGATGTGGCCGACATTCAAACCATGAAAAAAAGAAAAGCTTTTTACGAAGGTAAAGCTATAAAAATTCATGAGTTTTCGGAACACAGAACAACACCAGTTTGTGAACATTTTGGCGTTTGCGGTGGTTGTAAATGGCAAAACATGAAATATAGTCAGCAATTGCATTACAAACACAATGAAGTTTACAACAATTTAAAACGTATTGGAAAAATTGAAATGCCAGAATTTGAACCGATTTTAGGTTCGGAAAAGCAATTTTTCTACAGAAATAAAATGGAATTTGGTTTCTCTTCTACTCGATGGATGACACCAGAAGAAGTGCAATCTGGAGCCGAATTAGATAATAAGAATGCCGTTGGATTTCATATTCCAAGAATGTGGGATAAGATTTTAGACATTACGAAATGTCATTTACAAGAAGATCCTTCTAACGATATTAGAAATGAAATTCGCCGATTTGCCAACGAAAATAATCTTTCTTTCTTCAACCCAAGAGAAGTTACAGGTTTATTGAGAACTTTGATGATTCGTACCGCTTCAACAGGTGAATTGATGATTTTAATTCAATTTTACGACAACAATAAAAAAGAAATTGAATTGATTATGAACTTTTTAGCAGAGCGTTTTCCTAACGTAACTTCGCTACAATATGTTATTAATCAGAAACTAAACGATACCATTTACGATCAAGATATTATTACTTTCAAAGGAAGAAATTATATTTTGGAAGAAATGGAAGGTTTACATTTTAGTATTAATGCCAAATCATTTTACCAAACCAATTCGGAACAAGCGTATCAATTATATGCGATTACTAGAGATTTCGCTGGATTAACTGGTGAAGAATTAGTGTACGATTTATATACAGGAACAGGAACTATTGCACAATTCGTATCAAAAAAAGCAAAAAAAGTAATTGGTGTAGAAGCCGTTCCAGAAGCGATTGCTGATGCCAAAGAAAACGCCACTCGTAATAACATTACCAACTGTGAGTTTTTTGTAGGTGACATGAAAAACGTTTTCAATGATGATTTTATCAATACGCACGGACATCCAGATGTAGTAATTACTGATCCTCCAAGAGATGGAATGCATAAAGATGTGGTGGCGCAATTATTAAAAATTGGTGCTAAGAAAATTGTGTATGTAAGTTGTAATTCGGCTACACAAGCTCGGGATTTAGCTTTATTAGACGAAATGTATAAAGTGACTCGTGTTCGACCAGTAGATATGTTTCCACAAACACATCACGTAGAAAACGTAGTACTTTTAGAAAAAAGATAAATATGAAACGTATCCTTCTATTGCTACTAGCAAGTTTTTTCTTTTCGGGTTGCGAAAAAGATGACATTTGTGATGCCAATACGCCAACAACTCCAAAAGTTGTTATCGAATTTTATGATGTTACCAATCCTACAGTTCTTAAAAATGTGGTGAATTTAGGCGTTATCGCACCTGGCTTTACAAATGGTTTTGGATTTGCGAATACAAGCAATATAAAAGTGCCTTTGAAAACTTTTCAAGATTCATCGGTTTTATATTTCATTCAAAATGGAAGTGCAGAACCTACTTCAGATGACAATCAAGACGAAGTGACTTTTAATTATATCAGAAGAACAGAATATATTTCTCGTGCTTGTGGTTATAAAACCTTATACACCTTAGACGCAACAAATCCTGTTACAGTTACTCCAGATGCTAGCAATTGGATTCAAAACGTAATTGTATCTCAACCAAATATTGAAAACGAAAATGAAACACATGTTAAAATATATTTTTAGTTTAGTTTTACTTTTGTGTTTTTCTATTGAAAGTGATGCACAGGATAAAGCAAAAGACACTGTTAAAATTCCGCAACGTTATGGTTTAAGAGTTGGTGTAGATTTACATCGCTTGACAAAATCATTCTACGATGATAATTACAAAGGGTTAGAATTAGTAGGTGATTATCGAATTACAAAGAAATTTTATATCGCTGGAGAATTAGGAAACGAAGACAAAACCACTCTTGACGACAATGTCAATTACACCACAAAAGGAACGTATTTTAAAGTTGGTTTCGATTATAATGCCTACGAAAATTGGCTAGATATGGAAAACATGATTTACATTGGAATGCGAGCTGGTGTGGGAAGTTTCAGTCAGAAATTAAATTCGTACAACATTTATCAACCAGGAAATTATTACGGAACAAATACTGTAATTAGCGGTCAAGAATTCAATGGTCTTTCTGCAAGCTGGATAGAAGTGGTAAGTGGTTTAAAAGCGGAAGTTTTTAATAATTTATATGTTGGATTTTCATTACGATTGAACTATTTAATGTCGAATAAAGAACCAGAAGGATTTGCGAATTTATACATTCCTGGTTTCAATAAAACTTATGAAAACAGCAAGTTTGGTGCAGGATTTAATTATACGGTAAGTTATTTTATTCCTTTATACAAAAGCAAAACAAAATCCAAAAATTAAAAATTTTTAATCTTCATAAATAAAAATTCCAAATTCTAAACTTAATATAAAGTTGGAATTTGGAATTTATTTTTTGCACTTAGTTATTTTATCTCTTTCACACCTTTAATAAAAAGCCATTTCATAAATAACTTTTCACCATCATTAGTTTTTACTACTTGGAATTTTGGCGCTAAAATGGTAGCCACCACAAACGCAGCTAGCGGAATTTGCCAACTTGTAAAACCTGTGTAAGTTGCTACAATAAAACGTAATGCAATGAAAAGAATTAAAAATCCTAACATATTATAAACTAATGCTTTGGTTTGTTTTGACATAATAATAAATATTTTTTACTTGATTCTTTTTACTTTTTAATTGGCTCTTTTTATTCTTCTCCTCTATTTTGAAATTTAGTTCGCTTGCTTCCGGCATACATTTCGTATTTTACTAAACGTGCTTCTAACTTTCCATTAAATAGTTTTATTTTTCTACTTGGACGTAAACCTACAAATTTCAAAGCTTCTAGATTCGCAGTAATAAACCAAGCGTTTGTACCTGGATAATTATTTTTTAAAGTATCACCAATTTCTCTGTAAAAACGTTCCATTTCGATGTTCAAACGTTCCCCATAAGGTGGATTAAAACAAATATGTAAAGGGCCTTCGACTTCTTTGTCCGATTGGAAAAAATCGGCTTGTTTTATCGTTACATAATCATCTAAATTGGCATTTTTGATATTGTCTTTTGCTTTTTCCACCGCACTTGATGCTTTATCGCAACCCACAATTGTGTAATGAAACTCTTTGGTTTTCTTTAATAATGATTCTAAAATCTTATCAAATAATTCTGAATCCCAATCTGGCCATCTTTCGAAAGCAAACTCTTTTCTGTTAATATTAGCTGGAATATTACAAGCAATCATAGCCGCTTCAGCCACGATTGTTCCACTTCCACACATTGGATCTAAAAAATGAGCATTTCCATCCCAACCCGATAAAAGTAACATTCCTGCCGCTAAAACTTCATTAATTGGAGCGATATTCGTAGCTGTTTTATAACCACGTTGATGCAATGAAACACCCGATGTATCTAACGAAAGCGTACAAAAATCTCTATCAATGTGAATATGAATACGTAAATCTGGAAAATCTTTATCAATACTTGGTCGTTCACCCGTATTCGTTTTAAACTGGTCTACAATCGCATCTTTTACCTTTTGCGCCACAAATTGACTGTGCGTAAACTGCTCTGAATACAAAGTGGTTTCTACCACAAAAGATTGTTGCACTTTTAAATAATCTGACCAATCTACTTTTTGAATACCATCATACAAAGTCTGCTCGTTATAAGCCTTAAATGTATGAATGGGTTTTAGAATTTTTAATGCCGTACGTAAAGCCAAGTTAGCCTTGTACATAAAACCTTTATCTCCTTGAAAACTAACACTTCTAGTTCCTTTTACCACATTTTGCGCTCCTAATTGGAACAATTCTTTTTCTAGAATTTCTTCGAAACCAAAAAAAGTTTTGGCAACCATTTTAAAATTTTCCATAGACCTCTTTCCCTCAGAGAGAATTTAATTATTAATTATATTTTTTAGCCACGAATGCACGAATTTTATATTAAACACCTTCTATTCGAATCGTCATAGTCGATAATTTTCCGTGAATAATACTTCAAAAAAATTAAATTCGATAATTCGTGGCAAAAGTAAAACTGCATTAGTTTCACTTCGCTTATTATTATTTGCAAAAATACATTAAATTTGTGGATTCATAATTTCCAAACAGATAAATGTCAGATTCTACAGCAAAAAATTCAGAAAATTGGTTCAGTACTTGGTTCGATACTCCTTATTATCACATTTTGTATAAAAACAGAAACGATGAGGAAGCGCAAGGTTTTATGGACAACATCACACATTATTTGAACATGCCAGAAAATGGAACTATTTTAGACTTGGCTTGTGGAAAAGGAAGACATTCTATTTACTTAAACCAATTGGGTTACCAGGTTACAGGTGTTGATTTATCAGAAAATAGCATTGCGATTGCTAAAGAATCATCCAACGATACTTTACAATTCCAAACTCACGACATGCGTGAACCCATGAACGAAACTTACGATGCCGTTTTTAATTTATTTACGAGTTTTGGCTATTTTGATACGCATGAAGACAACATTAAAACCTTAAAGGCGATTAAAGAGAGTATTAACGAATATGGTTTTGGTGTGATCGATTTCTTTAATGCTGATTATATTATTGAAAATTTAGTTGCAGAAGAAACTAAAGAAATTGATGGAATTACCTTTAATATCAAACGTTCTGTTGAAAATAAAAAAATCATCAAGGAAATTCGTTTTGAGGATAATGGCGAATCTTTTTTCTTTACAGAGAAAGTTTCCGCTTTTACTTTAGAAGATTTTGAAGCCATGATGGAAGAAGCTGGTATTTACTTACTAGAAATTTTTGGTGATTATAAGTTGAGAAAATTCTACAAATCACAATCAGAACGTTTAATTATGATTTTTAAATAATGAACTACAGTATTTATATTTTCCCTTTATTATCTGTTATTTTAGGATATATTTTCGCCATATTTTTCGCTCCAAAAAGCAAAAAAAAATTAAAATTATTATTAGCTTTTAGTGGTGCATTTTTATTATCGTTAACGGTCATGCATTTACTTCCAGAAGTATATCACAGTGAAGAAATAAATGTAGAACATGGTCACGAAGGACATTTTCATTCTAAAATTGGAATATTTATTATGATTGGAATTCTGTTTCAAATCATTTTAGAATATTTTTCAAAAGGAGCGGAACACGGTCACGTGCACGGACATCAAAAAATTTCTCATATTCCGTGGTTGTTATTTTTCAGTTTGTGTTTGCATGCTCTTTTGGAAGGCTTACCTATTAACAAGCATCCCCATTTAGCCTACGGAATTGCGATTCATCACTTTCCAATTGCTATTATTCTAACTACGTTTTTTAAGAATGCTCAATTGAATTCAAAAGCGATTTTGTTTTTCATGATAACTTTTGCTTTTATGACACCAATTGGAACGTTCTTAGCCGATAATTTAAGTTTTATTACGAATTATTATTCGCAATTATCAGGAATCGTAATTGGAATATTATTCCATATTTCTTCTACTATTATTTTTGAAAGTAGCGAAGGACATAAATTCAATGTTGCGAAATTAGCAGTCATTGCATTAGGAATTGTATTGGCGAGTTTTATGTAAAAACTAGCCGTTAAGACACTAAGTCGCAAAGATCTTAAAGTCTTGTGTTATTAAATAATTTCTTCACTGACTCAACATCAAACGAATTATTTTCGATTAAATAGAAATATTGTAATTGCCAATTTTGTGTTTTTATAGCTTGTTTACTTGTTGGAATATCCCAAGGTGGATACACTCGAATGCCTCTTTTTCCAGAAATATTATTATTACTTATAATTCCTTTTTCTAATAATACAGCTTTAGGTAACACAAATAGTCCAAGGTTTTCTTCACTTTTCGAAGTGATTATAATGAAATCGAAATTATCTGAATAATCGAATGGAGTTGTTATTCCTTTATGATTTCTTTTCCAAATGGTCACAAACTGACCAATTTTTGTTGGCGTAATTTTCGATAGTCGATGTATAATTTCAAACGAATTTAGTCTAAAAGAACACGCTTGATATTCTTGACTTTCAGAATCAATCACTAGATTTGAAAATTCAAAATTACATTTATCGTAAACTAATTCTTTTATTTGAAGCAACTCTGAGTCTTTCATTATTTGTTCTTTTCTTCAATCCAACGACTCATAAATTCCGTACTTCTCATCGTATGAAATTGCAACATTTGCCCTATGAAATTTGCATTTCTGTGTAATTCTAAATTATTTTGAAGTTCATTTAACACATCTAAAAATTTAGACATATAAATCGAAAACATAAACTTTTGTTGAATAATTTCATAACCATTTTCCACAGCTTGCTCCCAAACTTCTTGATTAGTATACAATTCAACAGCTTTGCCAATAAAATCCGAATAATCGTAAGTTACAAATCCATTCCAAGGCAAGTTATCATGCATAGCTTCTGCTCCAATCGAAGTCGTTACAGATGGCGTTCCGTACTGCATACCTTCCAACAATTTCCCTTTTATTCCTGCTCCAAACCGAATCGGTGCTAACAAAACTCTTGCAGAACGAATGACTTCCTCAGCGCTTTCCGCCCTACCGTGAATAAAAAATCGCTCTTTTGGATTGTGTAATTGATGTACTTTATGCGTAGGATATGCGCCGTAAATATTAAGTTTAACATTCGGAAGTAGGTCTTTTAATTTCGGCCAAATATCATTTTTTAACACTAAAACTGAATCCCAATTAGGTTCATGGTAAAAGTTTCCTATAAAAACAAAATCTTGTTTAGTAATAAAATGTGGCTTTTCAATAACCAAATGATCAATCCATAAAGGTAAATAAAACAAAATAGATTTTGGAACTTGAAAAATTTTTTCTAATAATTCCATCTCATAATTAGAAACCATCAGCGACAAATCGCATCTAAAAATAGCAGCAATTTCTCTTTTAGCTACATCCGAATTATAATTGATATTCTCAAATGAAATGTTTTTCTTAACCGCCTCATGTCGGGCATTTCTCAAACCATGTAAATCTTCTGTATCCAATATTTTAATCGCACTTGGCAACACATTAGAAACTCGCCAACCAAATTGTTCTTCTACCATAAAACGGTCAAACAAAACCATATTTGGATTTATCTGAAGCAATAATTCATCAAAACTAGAATCATTAATCTGAATGGAATGTTGCGTAATCCCTAAACTTGACAAATCGAAAGAGAAATCACTTTCAGAAGCAATTGATGCATATTCTACAATATACTTTTCCGATTGAAAAAAACGAATTAACTGCAACATTCTACTACCAGCCGCAGAAGAATTAGGTTCCACCCAAACCGAACTAAGGATCAAAATTTTATTCATAGTTCAAATATACGAAGATTATTTTTGGGGCGTTCCCTCGTTGTAGAAGTATTCATTTCAAAACAGGATTATTGTTACAACGAGGTCGTGTGTTGCGTTCTATCTTTTATTTTGTTGCAGGAGTTTGTTTTTAGGAACAAAAATAGTAAAGCAA